>JGI25925J51416_10000527_pt1 | contig 9564 bp, 4 predicted proteins | sample LauGreFaBDMM15DN_2_FD_51416 | JGI IMG/M metagenome (IMG submission 51416) | reverse complement strand
CCAACTACGCAGATATCTTTTCGACTGCCGAGCCAGGCGTTGATCAAGCGTTGTTGGATTGGTGAAATGTCTTGGTATTCATCGACTGTGAAGTAACGATATTGATCTTGCACACGCTCGCGCACTGAGCGCTCTTCCTCCAACATCGCAGAGGTCAGCAACAGTACATCTTCAAAGTCAATGGCTAGCTCTTGCTTCTTAAGGCTTTCATAGGCGACATAGATTGCGGCGATATGTTCGGCCTTGACTCGTGGCTTCATAGAACGCGCATTGACTTGATCAAGATAATCAATCGGTGCGACCTGTGAAACTTTGGCCCACTCAATCTCAGTTGCGATATCGCGCATGGTTTCGCGCGAGGTAATGCGAATCTCGCCCGCTAGGTCTGCACGATTTACTGCCTCTGTAAGAAATGGAGTCTTGCTGCTCATGAGATCTGGTGTGCGGCCACCAAATACAGTTGGCCAGAAATAGATCAGCTGCTTAAGTGCTGCAGAGTGAACTGTGCGCGCTGCAACGGTGGGAACTCCAAGTGAGCGAAGACGTGTGCGCATCTCACCTGCTGCGCGAGCGGTAAAGGTAAGGGCTAATACTTTGCTGGGATCCATCGTTCCGATTGCGGCTGCGTAGGCAATACGGTGCGTGATTGCTCGGGTTTTTCCGGTGCCAGCTCCTGCAATAACACAGACGGGCCCGCGTGTAGCTAGCGCTACTTCTCGTTGATCGCCATCGAGTGCGGCCAAGATCTCTTCTGCGCGAAGACTTGGCTCTTCACCATGAAGTTTGGGAGTTACCTCCATGTCTCACCACCGTGGGCAGTCTCACCCAACCATCGTTCAATCATCTTGCGCGCAACTGAAATAGTTGGTGGAAGTAATAAAGTGCCGGCTTTAGCTTCTGCACGAAGTTGATCGCGGGTGAACCACTTTACTTCCGTGATTTCTGTGCCATCTGGTCGAGCTGATTCTGGAAAATCTGTGACTGCATCAAATGAAATCATGATCGATGCTGGGAATGGCCAAGGCTGTGAACCAAGGTAATTGATTTCACGAACGCTGACTCCAGATTCTTCGAAGACTTCACGTGCCACACATTGTTCGAATGTTTCACCTGGCTCTAGAAAACCTGCAAAGCATGAGAATCGACCTTCAGGCCATACTGGTTGGTGGCCAAGAAGAATGCGATCATCTTTATCGCGAATCAAAACAATGACTGCGCCATCTGTGCGCGGATGATGTTGGCTCTTATCGACATCACAGATGCGTATTGCGCCACCGAGATCTACTCGGGTTGGTGCTCCGCACTTGGCACAACATGGATGTGCACGGTGCCAATTACTTAAAGCAACGCCGTGCAGCGCTAATTCGACATCGATATCTGAAAGAGCTGCGCCAACTTCGCGCAAGGTTGTAAATCCCACCTGCATCTCTTCATCACTCTTAGCAACGCTCCACTGTGTATCCCATGCAAAGTAGGGATCGCCAGTGACGGCATCAAGCCCGAGAAAATATCGTGAGCCTTCTTTAAATTCTCCGCTAGCAACCAGTGCGGCAACACGATCAGCGTTGAGATATCCATCTGCGCCGATTCGCCCCTGTGCAATCTGCAGAATCTGCGCTTTCGACCAGAGCAGATCTAACGTTGCGGGGGTTTCACGCAAATGGCTGGAGCGGTCGATCCGTGACGGTTGGCTATTGATCGCGCTCATAAGGGGCAACGGTACTAGCCTGCACCCTGTGCGCATTACCTCGTGGAATCTCCTGCATGGGATGGCCATTCCGCCCTCCCCAACCCCGACCTCACTGGCCGAAGCGGCAGGCAAAATTGCCGACGAGCTGGCTCCTGACCTCGTTGGTGTTCAGGAATGTGATTACTGGTTAGAGCGTTCTGGAAATGCACATCAGATCGCAGATGTTGCGACAAGTATCGGTGCGCCGTACTTTGCATTTGCTCCATCGATCATCGGTACACCCGGAGAAAAGTGGAGAAAGTTACAGGCACATGATCAAAGAATTATTACCAACGCAGATGCCGCCACACAATATGAAGGTAGCTATGGAATTGGAATTGCATCAAAGATTGAGGTCGTGAAGTGGCATCGACTTGATCTTGGTAACGCTCCCTTTGGCGCTCCACTCTTAATCGCTGGCGATGAGAGCGGTCCTGGAAAACCCCGCATGCTCTACATCCGAGATGAACCTCGTTTAGCGATTGCTGCAACGCTTGCAAATGGATACACCGTAATTAATTCCCATCTCTCATTTATGCCCGGATATAACCTTCGTCAATTAAATAAAATAAAGCGATGGGCGCAAGAGCTTGAGGTTGCAACCGGCACAATGGCAATCATCATGGGCGATTTTAATCTTCCTCTAAACCTGCCTGTTGTAGGTTCGAATTGGAAATCATTAGCATCGTACTCAACATATCCAAGTTGGGGTGCCAAGATTCAATTTGATTACATCTTAAGCAAAGAAGCTCTAGCTTCGAAGCCACTACCGACGCTCATGCCCGGCGTGAGCGATCATCTTCCAATCTCTGCGGAGATTCTTAGCTCACTTGATTGAAACGAATTGCCGTCTCACTCAGCAAATTGTGTAAGTAAGGCGACGAGTTCGGCCTCAGTCATCAAATCAGCGGGGCGATCAGTGACAGATGTTGGAACGTAGTGGAATGCCGCACTTACTTCTTCGACATCAATCCCCTGCAGCGTTGCCCACGCCAAGCGATAGACGGCGAGCTGAATAGCAGCTGATTTTCCTAGCTTTTTCGAGCCCGTCTTCCAATCTACAACCTCGTATCGATCGCCATCTTTGTAGACCGCATCGATGCGACCACGAATAAGAACACCGGCAATAACTGTTTCAAAGGGAACTTCGACATCGTGTGGTGTGCGCACTGCCCATTCACTTGAAAGCCAGGCTGCTTTGAGATCTTCTAACTTCTGATCTGCTTCGAGTGGTTCGAGTTGATCGAAATCTTCATCATCAAATAGTGTTGCCACGTTGAAGTGTTTTTCAATCCATAAGTGAAAGGCTGTTCCACGACGTGAAAACTCATCACTTGCACGCGGCATTGGACGACGAATAGAAAGTGCGAGAGCCTCTGGATCTTCATAGAGGGCAATTAAGGTAGAGGTTGCCATCCGTGGAGGGAGTGCAACAACTGAAACCGCGCTCTTATACATTTCGAATTCGTTGATAATTGCTTGAGCATCGCGAGCCCATGATGCGATCTCATCTTCGCCGTTGCTGACTTGGATTAGTTCGCCAACTGAGATTGGTGCAGTTGAATTCACAAGTGAGATATGTGCGTTAAATGCTTCACGGCGATCGGCTATGGGATCGACTGGCCATTGCGCAGTGGCTGGGTTCTCACGCACCGGGTTGCGCGCGCCATCTTCAGGTGCGCCATCAAAGGTAATGATGCGACCAGATTGAGTTGCGACCTTATGTGCTTGCTCGAAAATTGATGAAGGTATAACCGACTTCTGGCCATCGCGCCACCACGATGTTGTGCAGATCAAGTGGCTCTTGGCACGCGTCATCGCTACATAACCAAGGCGAATCTCTTCCTGTTCCTTAAAGACATTGCACTGATCTTTAAATGTACGGATAGCTTTTCCGGCATCGGCATTCGATGTAACACCGCCCCAGGTAAATATCGGAAGTTGCCCAGCATCTCCGCGAAGAGCAAAGGGAATGTGGCGCTCATTGGTGAGCCAATTATCGGGATCGCCCTTGTGATCACTGGGGAAGGTGCCTTCAGCTAAGCCTGGCACTGCAACTACATCCCATTCGGCGCCTTTAGCGCTGTGGATTGTAAGTATCTGCACCGCTTCGCGACTTGCCTCAGCAGCACCGGCTTTGAGACCGCCTTCTTCTCGACTGGCGATATCTAACCATTGCAAGAATGCATTAAGTGATGCGCCGTTGCGCGCAAATTTAGCAGCCTCATCCATAAAGCGATCGATGTGGCGGCGACCAGATCGCGTTCCATCACGTAAGAGAACTTCAACTTCGAGGTTGAGGTAGCGCTCGATCTCTGCAATCAGATCTGTAATGGCACCCCCTGCGCGCGAACGCAAGCGACGAAGATCGGCGGCAAATTCAGTCAGGCGTTGATATCCCACTGCGCTAAATGCGGATCGATCTGCCTTAGTGATTTCATCGAGGGCATCGATCAATGAACCTAAGAATTGGTCATCTGCTTCTGCTGAATCTGGATTACCGGCAACAATTTTCTTAACGAGAGCGACTATCACTTGAAGATTTCTTTCGCTAGTGATCGTGAATGAGATCCAATAGCTGCGATATCGGCGGCACCAAGAGCTAAGTGCGGACCGGTGAGCATGCGCATCAAAGATGAACCTGCATCTGGATTACCAATAATAGAGAGCATCGCAACAATATCTGCAACTTCAGGAACATGGACTAGTCCACCTAGGCCAACAACCTCACATTCGATATTGGCGTTACGGAGTGCGCTTTGTAGCGCAGGGATCTGTGCACGCTTACGAACCAAGATTGCAAATGTCTTTGGAGCCTTACTATTCTCGATAAGACGCTGTGGGTCATTCCACAGTGGTGCGATGTATTCGGCGATGGCAGTGCCTTCCGCCTCCATAGTTTCAAAGAGGCCAACAGCGAGATCACCTTTGCCTGCACCAATGCGCGGCGTTAGTGGAGAAACGTTGAGATTTCCAAGTGATCGGACCTGACTAGAGATCACATTGGCGAGATCAAGGATTGCTACATCATTTCTAAAGGTGGTCAAAAGTTCATATATTTCGCTGCCCGTAGAGCCCTTGGCCTTAGGGAAGTACTCNCCGAATGAACCGATNGTTCCNGCCGATGCACCNCGCCATGTATAGATCGATTGGCATGGATCACCCACTGCGGTGACGGGGTGGCCATTACCAAAGAGTGCTGAAAGTAAACGAACCTGTGATTGCGATGTATCTTGATATTCGTCAAGCAAAACAACGGCGTACTTACCGCGTTCGATCGCTGCCACATCAGGAAACTTCATCGCAATATCTGCAGCAAGTGACATCTGATCATCAAAGGAGAGAGTTCCTTCACCGCGCCGTGTCTCGATAAAACGTGCAACTAGTGGCAAGAGAGCAATGCGCTGGCGCGCGGTACGTGCAACGGTTCGCACTTCTGCGTTTAGTGCGCCTGTAAATAGAGCGAGCTCTGCCAACGTCTTCTCATCGGCTGCACGGATTGAATCAAGTGAGACTTGATGTTCGAGAATCAGAGATGCGAGCCCCATCACATCATCGATGGCGGTATTCAGCGCACCCTCATAGACGAAATCTGGATCGTTCCAATCGCGCACCAAAGTATTAGCCGCCATCCACAGCGCAGCCTCGCCCATCGGTTGGGAATCTGCATCTATTCCAAAACGGATGGCATGTTCACTTAAGAGTCGACCGGCATAAGAGTGATAGGTAGTCACTGATGTATCTAAGGTTGCAAAGGGAACGTCGACTCCAGCTTTTGTCATTGCAAGTTGAAGTTGACGAAGACGTTTACGGATACGAGCAGAGAGCTCTCCCGCTGCTTTACGTGTAAAGGTAAGGCCTAAGATCTCATCAGGTTTTACAAAACCATTAGCAACGAGGTAGATCACACGCGATGCCATCGTCTCTGTCTTTCCAGATCCGGCACCTGCAATAACAACTGCGGGCTCGAACGGATTAGTCAGGATCGAGATGATCGCCGCTTGTTCTGGAGTCGGGTCATAGAAGCTCGGATCAACGCTTCGAATAAGGGCTGCAACCTGCACTGGTGTGTACTTTTCGATCATTGGATCACCGACTGACCTGAAGGCTGAACCGGACATGACGAGCGAACAACACAGCGCGGACACATCTCATTAACTGTGGCGGTAAAGGTCGATGCCGACATACCTTGNCCGATGATGGTTAATTGTTGGCGAACTTCATCTGCATCGATCACAGGTCGCACACGAGTAGCAACTTCCTTGGTCTCGTGGGCAAGAAAGACAAGGTGTGAACCAGATGTTTGATTTCCAGTAATTTTCTCACCAAAACCATCCATAATGATTCCCAGTTGGTAACAGGCAAGTTGTAAGTTGGTGAGCGCCTCTTTATGACCAATAGGCGTCTTACCGGTCTTAAAGTCAACAACGAAGTACTTACCATCACCGTCGACTTCGATGCGATCNGCATTNCCCTTAACGATGATATTTCCAAAGTTCACTATGAAATCTAGCTCGACACCGACAACGCTGCGATCAGTCTTGGTTTCGATTTCGCTGTGGTACTGCGCAAAGCGTTCCAGCATTCGCTTGGCACGTTTGAGCGAAGCTGCACTCAACCATCCACTTGTCTGATCAATGAGTGACCACGAGCTCTCAAGTTTTTCTACCAATTGATCGTGTGTTATCCCTGGGCTTTCAACTTTGAGGCGTGCAAATTCGTGGATGGCAGATCCCAAAAGTTGCGCAACACCGTCGCCATTTGTTCCACCACTTTTTTCAAAGAACCACTTCACACCGCACTCAGTAAATGGTTCGGCACCACTCGGACTGACATAGATCGGATCGCCTTCTGCAACAACTGGACGATCAGTTGAGAGTGGTCTGGATCCAACCCACGATGTCGGATTGGCAAGTGAGATACCGCGATCGCTAAGGGTTGCAAGAAGTTGGGCCGCATCAGCAGAATTCTCGGAAGCGAGGTTGCGACGTAGCGTTGCAACGAGCGCCGGAGCTGTCAGTGGACGAGCTGGTTCAATAACCTTCGCTTGGCTGGAATCGGCTGAAAACCCATGTATTTCCTCATATATTTCATGGAAAAAGAGCGATGGTTCATCATCTTCGCGAGATGTCGCTGTGACAAGGAGATCTGCGGTGGCGCGCGATGTTGCAACATGGAAGAGGCGTCGCTCATCTTCAAGTAGTGAGGATGCGGTGATCGCTTGGAGTTCGCGCTCTGCAAGTTCATCACCATGACGCTCACGTTCAACAAGTCGCTCAGCACCTAAGAGCGTTGAACGGGTCTTGAGGTTTGGCCAGGTTCCTTCTTGAAGACCAGCTACGATGACAAAGGGCCACTGGCGACCTTTAGCGCTATGAACGGTAAGAATTTCTAGTGCATCTGAGCGCACACCTTTTGCTGTAATCACATCTGCAGCGATGAACTCATCTGTAATTTCGTTAAGGAATAGTGATGGATGCGCCCCAGGAAAACGTTCGATAAATCGTGCAGCACTTTCGAAGAGGACGATCATGGCATCGAGATCGCGATCTGCAGCGGCTCCTCGTGTACCGGAACGAAGTGCGGCATCTTGCCACGCCTTGCTTAGCTTTGCGCCATCACTGGTGACTGCGTTATCCCAGATCGCCCACAAGAGATCGTGCACAGTTGAGTTGGCGCGAGCAAGTGCTTTACGAGCATGAGATAAGAGTGCGTGTACGCGATGAAGCTCGAGTCCATCTTCAATCGGGATATCTCCTTGAATAAGTGCATCAATGAGCATCTGAGATCCGCTGCGAAGATCTTTATCATCTCGCGCGGCCAATAACGATCTGCGAATACGGCGCAGCGAGATCGGATCACTGCCACCGAATTCGCTGGTGAGTAACTCTTCAGCTTGAGCCAGAGTAAGTTTCTTTGGATCGGTTGCAATACGTGCCAGAAGTAGGAAAGGTGCAATCGCTGCGTTATTGCCGAGCGCTTCAATCTCGCCCACCGTTGGAATCGATGCCTGCATACATGCACGGCGTATTGATGAGGGGCTGGCTCCCCCAGATCTGACGATGATCGCCATATCCGAGTAGGAAATTCCACCGAGTAAATGGGCTTTTTTACAGTGATAGGCGATGTAATTCGCCTCTTCGGTAGAAGTTGCTGCCATGACTGCATCGCGATGTGTCAGCTTTCGGTAGCAAGTACCGAGTGAAATTGTTAGACCGTGACCACCAATGATCGCCTCCGCTGCACGATCAGCACCATCTGGATCTGCGCCACGGAATCGCCCCACTGCGCTCTTACTATCAAGTGCAATCAGAAGATCAGTACCTGCCAAGAGTTCTAGAAGTGCGCGTTGGGCAGGATCTGACTCTTGAAACTCATCAACGATAATTGTTGTAAATCGTTTGCGTAGAGATGAAAGTAGCTCTGGATTGTTACGAAGATGTGCAATCGCGGCATTGATGAGCTCAGATGGATCGATGCGCATTTTGGCATCTGCCGCCCCTGATGATGCTAAATCCATCGCACCTTCATAACGCTTCCAGAATGCAGAAGCAGATGGCCAGAACTTTTCTTTGAGTTGTGAACCGCGAGCAGAGAGTTGATCAGGAGAGATTCCGCGTTCATTTGCGCGCATCATCAGATCGCGTAGTTCGCGGATAAATCCCCGAGTTAGAAGCGGATTACCTAACTTACCTTCGCCATCTTGCAATTCCACGGGCCAATCACGATAACCATCTTCTACATCACCGCGCAAAAGTTCTGCAATAAATTTCTCTTGTTCGGCACCAGATAGCAAAATCGGTTCGCGATAATCTTCACCGCTCTTCATCTTGACGATAGAAAATGCTAGTGAGTGAAATGTACGAGCAAGTGGTTCGTAACCGGTTGCACTACTACGGATTGCGATTGCATCGCGAATTTCAGATGCGCGTTCGCGACCATATGTAATAAAGAGAATTGAATCCGACGGTGTGCCATCACTTATTCGCGAAAGTGCAGCTTCGATAAGAACCGTTGTCTTGCCGCTACCTGCAGCACCCTTAAGTAAAAGAGGAGACCCGCGGTGTGCAATTGCTGCCTTTTGCTGATCGTCAAAGCCGAGCTCTATGAGCTCAGGGCTTTGCTTGATCAGCTTCATAGGTGCCATTTAACCGCAGACACCTGACAAAACGTTGCTGCCTAGCTATCGGCAGCGAGGTTCGCCTTCTTCTGACGTGAGGTGGTGCGTGCTCGCTCGTTCTGGTCTAGAACAACCTTACGGATACGGACAACTGCAGGAGTTACCTCCACGCATTCATCTTCACGACAGAATTCGAGAGCACCTTCCATGTTCAGTTTCTTAGGCGGAATCAAACGCTCTGATTCATCAGTACCTGATGCGCGCATATTTGTAAGTTTCTTTTCGCGCACGCAATTAACATCCATATCATCGCTGCGAGAGTTCTCACCAATAACCATGCCTTCATAAACTTCATCGCCTGGCTCAACAAAAATTGTTCCGCGATCTTGTGTTCCGTATAACGCATATGAAGTTACTGTTCCCATGCGATCTGAAACAAGTGAACCTGTTGCACGTGTACGAATATCGCCATACCAAGGCTCGTAACCATCAAAGACGTGGTGTAGCAAACCGGTTCCGCGAGTTTCTGTAAGGAACTCGGTACGGAATCCAATAAGTCCACGAGAAGGAACCTTGTAATCAAGACGGATCCAACCAGTTCCGTGGTTAACCATCTGCTCCATGCGACCCTTACGAAGAGCCATCAACTGAGTAAGAACACCGAGATATTCTTCTGGCGCATCAATTGTTAAACGCTCCATCGGTTCGTGAATCT
>JGI25925J51416_10000521_pt1 | contig 9591 bp, 8 predicted proteins | sample LauGreFaBDMM15DN_2_FD_51416 | JGI IMG/M metagenome (IMG submission 51416) | reverse complement strand
GCTAAAGCATGTGATCTTATTTATCACTTCACCTGGGATGATCTATGTGATTGGTACTTAGAGCTATCTAAATCCACCTTTATAGCAGGTGGTGATACTGCCGAAAACAGCAAGCGCGTATTAGGGCAGGTNCTNGATCANCTGCTGCGACTGATGCACCCAGTAATGCCATTTATTACTGAAGAGCTNTGGTGTTCATTAACTGGGGCTGAGTCATTAATGATTACCCANTGGCCAAAATCTAATTTATCTGATCAAAATCATGAAGCGGTGAAATCAGTAACTCTAATCCAAGAGATTATTACTGAGATAAGAAAGTTTAGAAATGATCAGGGAATTAAAACTACTGCCAAGGTTGCGGCAAAGTTTTCTGGATTATCAAAGCTTGGACTAGCCCCCTACGAGGCTGCGATTAGAAGTGTTACTAAGTGTGACTCTGATCAAGGAAACTTCACAGCAAAAACGCAGGTAGCAGATGTGGTAATTGAATTTGATCTAACAGGTGCGGTTGATTTAGTTGCAGAACGTGCTCGATTAAATAAGGATTTACAAACTGCTAAAAAAGATCGTGATACCGCCAAAGTTAAGTTGGAGAATGAAGGGTTTATGGCAAAAGCTCCACTTGAGGTGGTAAGTGAGATTAGGGCTCGACTTACCCAAACAAATGCAGATATCACCCGGCTTACGCAATTGCTGGAAAAGCTTTCTGAGTAATGAAGGATAAGGAAAACTTAGTAAGGCTAAATGAAATAGCAGCTGCGTTAAATAAACGTTGGCCAGAGAATCAAATTGAGCCATCCCTAGATCGAATTTTAGCTTTAGTTGATGCTCTAGGTTCACCTCACCTTACCTATCCCACAATTCATATCGCTGGTACTAATGGCAAAACCAGTACCGCTCGAATGATTGATCAGTTACTGGCAAATCTTGGTTATCGAGTTGGTCGCTACACCTCACCGCATCTTGAATCCTTTACCGAGCGAATAAGCATTAAGGGTGAGCCAATTAGCGACTTAGAAATGATCAAAACTTATGAAGATATCCATTTGTATTTGGATTTAATTGATTCTCGCCAGCCACATCCAATCTCCTACTTTGAGGCACTAACTGCGATGGCATTTGTCGCATTTGCTGAACACCCAGTTGATATTGCAGTAATTGAGGCTGGAATGGGTGGGCAGTGGGATGCAACAAATGTGATCTCATCCCAGGTTTCAGTAATGACTCCTATTGGCTTGGATCATATGGAGTATTTAGGAAATACCGTTGAGGCAATTGCGCAAACTAAGGCAGGAATTTTTAAACCAGAATCAAATGTTGTACTCGCTGCGCAAAGTGCGCAGGTAGCAAAGGTATTACTGGCACAGGTGGCGAAGGTCTCGGCGCAACCATTTAGGCAAGGTGTTGAGTTTTCCCTAAAAAATCGCGCCTTAGCTGTAGGTGGACAATTACTTTCCATCCAAGGAGTGCATGGAGATTATGATGAAATATTTCTGCCACTTTACGGTGATCACCAAGGAAATAATGCTGCAGTTGCACTAGCTGCAGTTGAGGTTTTTGCAGGTGTAAAACTTGATACTGAACTAGTACAGGATGCATTTAGTAAGGTTTCATCCCCGGGCAGATGTGAGATTGTTTATAAGGATCCAACTGTAATTATTGATGCCGCTCACAATCCCCATGGTGTGAGTGCTATTGCCAACACCCTAAACACCGAGTTTGATTTTGAGTTAGTAGTTGGCGTAGTTGCAGTGCTGGCTGATAAAGATGTTGCAGGTATCCTTAAAAATCTTNCNACNACTTTGGATTATTTGGTAATTACTGAAAATGGATCAAATAGAGCGATGAATAAAGATGAGCTGGCAAAGATTGCCAGTCAGTATTTCAAAGCCGAGCAGGTAGAAATCATTGGTGATATGAATAGTGCGATAACTTATGCAATTGAAAAGGTGGCACTTTATAATCAGGTCAATGATGGGGTGGCAGCGGTTGTAATCACCGGGTCGGTAGCAACTGCAGGAATGGCAAGATCGATAATAAAGGGATTGGCTAGGGTGAAGTAAATGAGAGTAATGGCTGCTGCGGTATTGACTATGGAGTCATTGTTGATGGGATTTGCGCTTTTGCTGGCAAAAGATTCAGCCAGCAACCTCCAGCTATGGCTGGGAATAACTCTTGCGATTTCACTTTTGTTGTGTGCTGGTCTCTTAAAGCGCAAAGGTGGGTATCTGCTGGGAAGTATTTTGCAGATTTTCCTAATCAGTTATGGCTTAGTCATCTGGCATATGTATTACATGGGCGGCTTATTCGCACTTTTATGGATTACAGCCATTGCACTTGGTCGCAGGGGTGAGGCAATAAAGGCGAGCCTTATCGCAAAACAGCAGGGGGATCTGAAGAATCGGCCATAATTTTCAGCCTCAGCCAAAGATGCGTAGAATAAGAAAGTGAGTTCAGAGCAAACTTTAATTTTGGTTAAACCAGACGGCGTAAAACGTGGTTTGGTTGGCGAAGTTATCGCTCGCATTGAAAACAAAGGTTATAAAGTTACCAACTTAAAAATGTTAACTGCTGACCGTACACTTCTTGCCAAGCATTATGCCGAGCATGAAGGCAAGGCATTTTATGAACCATTACTTGAATTCATGACATCAGGTCCGATTGTGGCGATGGTGGCACAAGGTGAGCGAGTAATTGAAGGGTTTAGAAAGATGGCAGGGGCAACTGATCCAACTGTGGCCGAAGCAGGAACAATAAGAGGAGACTTAGCAAGAGATATGGGAACAAAGGTAGTGCAAAATATTGTGCACGGCTCAGACTCGGTTGAGTCAGCAGCTCGTGAGATAAAGATTTTTTTCGGTAATTAACAGATTAACTACAAGAATATAACAGGAGGAGGCAGCGATGTTTAAGAAATCAAATCGGATGTCTTGGATTGGCCGCGATATGGCGGTTGATCTAGGAACAGCCAACACATTGGTCTATGTTCGCGGCCGCGGAATTGTTCTTAATGAGCCATCGGTAGTGGCAGTCAATCAAGACACTGGCGCCATTTTGGCGGTTGGACTTGAAGCAAAACGAATGATTGGTAGAACTCCTGGAAATATTGTGGCGATTAGACCGCTCAAAGATGGCGTTATTGCAGATTTTGATACCACTGAGCGAATGCTTAAATACTTTATTCAAAAAGTTCACAAGCGTCGATATCTTGCCAAGCCAAGAATTGTGGTTTGTGTTCCATCTGGAATTACTGGCGTGGAACAACGTGCGGTAAAAGATGCAGGTTATGCCGCAGGTGCTCGTAAGGTTTACATAATTGAAGAGCCAATGGCAGCAGCAATTGGTGCAGATCTGCCAATTCATGAGCCAACTGGAAATATGGTGGTAGATATTGGTGGTGGAACCACTGAGGTTGCAGTTATTTCACTAGGTGGAATTGTTGCTTCACTATCAATCCGCATTGGTGGAGATGAGCTAGATCAATCAATTATTAACTGGGTTAAGCGTGAGTACTCCTTATTACTAGGAGAGCGCACCGCCGAAGAGATAAAGATGGCAATTGGCTCAGCATTTCCAATGCCTGGTGAGCCAGATGCTGAAATTCGCGGTCGAGATCTTGCAACTGGATTGCCAAAAATTATTCTGGTCACCTCTGCCGATATTCGAAAGGCGATTGAGGAGCCAGTAGCCGCGATTGTTAGTGCTATTAAAAACACATTAGATAAGACCCCGCCGGAGTTGGCTAGTGATCTTATGGATCGAGGAATAGTTTTAACTGGTGGCGGTGCATTACTACGCGGTCTTGATGAGAGATTGCGCCATGAAACTGGGATGCCAATTCATATCTCAGAGCGGCCATTACAAGCTGTTGCTGAAGGATCTGGTAAATGCATTGAAGAGTTTGAAGCCTTGGAAAAGGTTTTAATCTCTGAACCACGTCGATAATTAATTTGTAAGGGAGTTCATTTGTGGCTAGAGGCGGCGGTAATCGTTCGCGTCTGCTACTAGTCCTTTTACTAGTTTCAGCGTTATTTCTAATCACGCTGGATCTGCGTGGAATTAATCTTGCCAGTGGAGTTCGCTCCGCGGTCGCTACGGTATTTTCACCGGTAGAAAAATTAGCCTCGAAAATTTTCTCACCTATTGGTGATTTCACCTCAGATCTTCGTAATTTTAATCAATCAAAAAAGAGGATAAATGATCTAACCAAAGAGGTTGATTTATTAAAATCAAAAGAGGTATTGGACGAGGATCTAGTTTCTCAGGTTAGCCAGTTAAAAAATCTTCTAGATTTAGCAGGCCGCGGTGGCTATAAAGTTGTGGCAGCTAAGGTTGTAAACCGAGGCCCTGCAGCAACATTTAAGCAGACCATCACAATTGATGTGGGTAGCACAGATGGTGTGGCAAAAAATATGACAGTAATTTCTGACGGTGGATTAGTCGGTGTTGTTAAATCAGTAACTAGTAATAGTTCAATAGTTTTATTGATGAGTGATCCAACATTTAAAGTTGGTGTGCGAATCGTTGGTACTCAAGGTATTGGTGTGATTTCTGGGCAAGGCGGTGATNCTTATTTGCTACAACTTCTTGATGCAACGGGTGAAATTAAAGTCGGCGATAAATTAGTAGCACGAGGAAGTGAAAATGGTCGGCCATATGTGCCGGGAGTNCCTGTTGGGGAAGTAANAAAGGTGGCGAGCAATGCCTCAGCAATTACCCAAAATGCCGATGTGGTTGGCTTCGTNAATATTGATCGGGTAAGTGTGGTGGCGGTNGTAGTAGCACCACCAAAGAGTGATCCNAGAGATGCGTTGATTCCAAGGCCTGCNCCTACTGTGACAGTGCTAGTAACTCCAACACCTACCCCAAGTAATTAGTTAAACATGAGTATGTTAAGAGTTTTTAATACCTCACTATTTTTATTTGTGATTTTTATGATCCAAGAGCTAGTTATTGCCCGAATCAACTTTCCGATAAATGGCTTTTCACTATACCTAGCAGCGCTAATGGTTGTGCTTGGCACTAGAGGATAGGGGTGGATCTTTAGTTTTTGGATTTATTGGTGGAGTGATTCTAGATTTTTCACCATCTGCAGATTCACCTTTGGGTCAGTGGGCGTTAGTCCTAACCATAATTGGCTACCTNTACTCAATAAATAAAGAGAGTATTGGGGATTTCCTTGATAGCCCATTTCTATTCTTACTTTTTGTAAGCTTTGCTACCGCACTTTCACTATCAATCTTTTTGATTATTGGCGCAATGCTAGGAGCTAATAACGGCAGCTTTTTGCATAATCTGTTATTAATTTTTGCTAATTCCTTATGGACCATATTACTTACACCTTTATTTTTACCCTTAATTATTAAAGTGAGAAAAATGTTAATGAGTAATCGAGAGCGAATATGAGCCTTCGCGGCAGAGTTAATTTGATCGTTTTTCAGACTCTGGTTTTTTCACTTCTGTTAGCCTTATTTGGAAGATTATTTTACTTACAAGTTCTAGAAAGTGATAAGTATCAAGATGCAGCTATCAGTATTCAAAGTAGGGATGTAGTAACACCAGCGATCAGGGGTGCGATCACTGATATTAATGGCACACCAATGGTGGTTGATCTNCCNGGATTAGTTGTTTCAATTAATCGAGTGGTGATTGATAAGCANGAAGATAAAGGCGTAACNGTCTTATCTCGAGTTGCAAATTTNTTTAGCTTGCAGTACTCCGATGTATATCAACGAACTAGATTATGTGGAGAATTGCCGAGGGATAATCGCGCTGGCTGTTGGAATGGCACTAGNTATCAGCCAATTCCACTAGTTGGTGGTGCCTCCCAAGATGTGGCACTTGAGGTCATGGAAAATTCAGATTTTTACCCAGGTGTAGAGGTTTCATCAGTACCAATTAGAAGTTATCCCTCACTTGTTGGGGAAAATGTGGCACATGTGCTTGGTTATGTTGGTCAGGTAACGGATGAGGATTTAAAGAATCCGGAAATTAATTACTACCGCAATGAGGTGGTAGGCAAGTCAGGGCTTGAAATTGAGTACAACCAATTCTTACGTGGTGTACCAGGAGTTAGAACTTTCTTGGTAAATCGTAAAGAGGTTGTGACAAAGGAAGATAAGAATATTCAAGCGATTGCTGGAAATCATTTAATTACAAATATTGATGCCAGGTTGCAATCTGGGGTAGAGAAAGCTTTAGAGGCGGCGGTTAAACGAGCAAGAGCTTCGGGATATCGCGGTGATTCTGGCGCTGCAGTTGTATTGGAAATAAAAACTGGCCGCGTGCTAGCAATGGCTTCCTATCCAACTTATGACCCAAGTATTTGGCAAAAGGGNTTAACTGTTAAACAAGCNGAGGATTTATTTAGTGAGGCCAAGGGTGTACCAGCCCTTTCTCGACCACTGCAAGGATTATTTGCACCTGCNTCAACCTTNAAATCAGTTTCNGTTGTGGCTGCAGCGGCAGCAGGTTATCCATTAAATGCAAGTTATAACTGCCCGGCAACAGTTGAGATTGGNAATCGAACCTTTAAAAACTTTGACAGCATTGCAGCTGGTCGAATTCCACTAGATCTAGGTCTTGCAATCTCTTGTGACTCACTTTGGTATCAGATCTCTTATGATGAATGGGTCAGAGATGGCGGTCTGAAACCAAAATCAACTGCAAATGATCACTTTTTTAATGCCGCAAAAAGCTTTGGAGTTGGCCAACTAACTGGAATAGACCTACCCAGTGAATTAAAAGGCAGACTGCCAAATCGACAGTGGAAGCAGAATTGGTATGAAGAGAATAAAGATTTTTATTGCAACTACAAGCAACGAGCAAAAAAAGCTGATCTGAGTGCATATCTTATTGAGATTGCTCGCGAGAATTGTATAGATGGCAATAAAGTACGAGCTGGAGACGCAGTCAACTTTTCAATTGGCCAGGGCGATACTTTAGTAACACCACTTCGTTTAGCACAGATGTATGCAGCAATTGCTAATAATGGTACTTACTACAAGCCACAAGTTGCCAGAGCAATTGTTGATGTAGATGGCAAAGTGATTAAAGAGTTTAAACCAGAGGTTGCAGATAATATAAAAATCCAACAAAGTACTTGGGATTTCCTGCATAAGAGTCTACGCATGGTAGTAACGCGAGGAACNGCAGCTGGTGTTTTCTCTGGTTTNCCAGTTGCAGTAAGTGGNAAGACTGGAACTGCTCAGGTNTTTGGAAAAAATCCAAACGGTAGCGCTAAAGATGACACATCATGGTTTGCATCCTATGGACCAACAGATGATCCACAGTACGCCGTAGTTATGATGGTAAGCCAGGGCGGTTTTGGTGCATCAACCTCTGGTATTGGCGTCAAAGATATTTACTCAACATTATTTGGTGTTACTGGAAATAAGGTCGATCCAGAAAAAGTGATCTTTCCTAATGGTGTGCCAAGTACGATTGCTAAGGTGGATCTGAAGCAGGTAGCAAAAAAAGTAGATTTAACTGGAGTTAAAGTGGGCGGGGTGAAACTTAAGTGAGTTTAAACATCAAGTATCGCTCAGCTGTAAGAGGCTCCTTTGGAAAATTTGATCTGTTATTAATTGTTGCAGTCACTGGTCTATTAGCAATTGGCACATTATTGGTTTATGCCGGAACGAGAGAGTGGTTTAGATCAGCTGGATTAGATCCTGAGTATTATTTAAAGCGTCACATTATTAATATTTTAATTGGCGCACTTCTTGCCTATGGCACTACTTTGATTGACTATCGCCTACTTCGTGCCTACACGCCAGTGATTTGGGGTGCTGCAGTAATTGGATTAATTCTCGTGTTAATTCCGGGAGTTGGGTTGGAGGTTAATAGCGCTCAAGCATGGATTGCACTACCTGGTGGATTTCAACTACAACCAGCTGAGTTAGCAAAGATTGCCATTATCGTTGGCATCGCCATGATTTTGGCGGATAGAGATCGAGCTGATCAAGATCCCACTACATCAGATGTCCTTATGGCACTTGCATTTGCTGCAGTTCCTATTTTATTAATAGTTGCACAACCAGATTTAGGAACTGTCTTGATTATTAGCGCAGCTGTTGTTGCCATGATTGGTGCCTCTGGCGCGCAGGCACGATGGGTAGTTGGCTTACTCTTACTTGGGGCGGTTGGAGTTGTAACCGCAATTCAAACAGGTGCAGTAAGTGAGTACCAAGTTGCTCGGCTGGAATCATTTGTTGATCCTTCAGCTGATCCGCAGGCAACTGGATATCAACTGCGCCAATCTAGAATCACAATTGGTTCAGGTGGCTTATTTGGAAAAGGTTTATTTGATGGACCGCAGACTAATGGGCGCTTTGTTCCCGAACAACAAACTGACTTTATTTTTACCGTAGCGGGGGAGGAGATTGGGTTCCTCGGTTGTTCAGTAATTTTGCTCCTTTATCTGCTTATATTTATTAGAGCATTTTCAATTTGCCGACGCAGCAATGATTTGTTTGGCCGTTTGGTTTGCATTGGGGTTATAGCTTGGTTTGCCTTCCAAACCTTTGAAAATATTGGCATGACTATGGGATTAATGCCGATGACAGGTGTGCCATTACCCTTTTTGTCATATGGCGGATCATCGATGTTTGCCAATTTAATTGGTGTTGGTTTGCTGCTAAATGTCCATGCACGCAGCCGATAACACGCTTAAATTAGCCAAAGTTGGCTGATTGCTTGAGTATCTGAGATACTTACGCCACGGAAATCAGCGCGAGGATAAATATCCAACGCCGCGATAACCTCAATATTTTTTAGTAAGTTAAGTTAATTAATTTAGAGTAATTAACCAGTGAATTAAAAAAGTATTGTAAGAGATACTGCAAAACTGCAGTAATTAATTTTAAAGAAGGATTTGATTTATATGGCCGATGAGCCTAAAGCACCACGTAAACGCGCTGCCAAAAAAGAGGCAGAGGGTGAAAGTAAGAAAGTAAGTAAGAAATCCGCTGCTATTCCAGTACCACTTTTTCAAGCAGCTCCGATAAGTAAAACACCAAAGGCTGTAAAGCCAATTAAAAGTGAGCCAGCAGTTGTTGAGCAACAGGTGAAGAGTGATGAAAGTGAAAAAGAAGAGTTTCGTCGCCGGCGCCGTCGTGGCGGAAGAGGCAGACGTCGCAATGGCAAAGAGATTGCTGAGACTGAGTCAGATGATCAAGATGGCGTGCAGCAAAATTCAGATGAAAATGAAGAAACTTCATCAACTACTCATAAACGCCGCAGGCGTCGTAGAGCACGTGGTGAAGGTGTAACACCGGGTGAAACTATTGAAGAGGATGGCGTACTTACTGTAGTTAAAGTGCGACCAGTTCGAGTTCGTGAGCCAAGAAGTGAAGGCAAAAGTTTTAATCGCAAAGATCGCCCTCGTTTTGATCGCTCAGATAGGCCAGATCGCAGAGAGCGTGGATCATTCGCTCGAAAACGTGGAACGGTAATTACCGAATCAGAGTTTCTAGCACGTAGAGAAGCGGTTGATAGATCTATGTTGGTAAGGCAAATTGCAGATCGTACTCAGATTGCAATTATTGAAGATGAAGTAATGGTTGAACATTATGTAAATCGAAATAGCAA
>JGI25925J51416_10000520_pt1 | contig 9595 bp, 9 predicted proteins | sample LauGreFaBDMM15DN_2_FD_51416 | JGI IMG/M metagenome (IMG submission 51416) | reverse complement strand
CACTTCCCCATGATTTATTCCCGCTGCTTGTCGTTGGGGATCGATATTACAAAAGAGCCAATTCCTGTAGTGCCAGCGGCACATTACACCTGTGGTGGCGTTGTTACAGATCTTAAGGGTAGAACAGACCTAACGGGACTGTATGCAGTGGGTGAGGCGACCTATACGGGACTTCACGGAGCAAATCGTCTAGCCTCCAACTCCTTGTTGGAGTGTGTCGTGATTGGTAAGGCAGCTGCTCAGGATATTGCCAATCAGGCCAATATTGATTTGCCTGCTATTAAACTTTGGGATGAGAGTAAGGTGGAGGATGCCGATGAGCAGGTAGTCATTGCCCACAACTGGGATGAGTTACGCTCGCTGATGTGGAACTATGTTGGCATAGTACGGACCACTCGCAGGCTGGAGCGGGCCTTACACCGTATTGAGCTCCTGCGTACCGAAGTTCAGGATTACTACGCTAACTTTAGAGTAACACGCGATTTGATTGAGTTACGCAATCTTCTAGAATGTGCAGAGCTCATAGTGCGCTCTGCGCTAATGCGTAAAGAGAGTCGGGGTTTGCATTACAGTCGCGATTACCCAAAAACCTGGCCAGTTTCGTATCCCACAATTCTGACTCCGATTCAAGCCCAAAAAACTTAAGTTAATGAGTCGATGCGCATCGAGTAATCGATCGCTTCAATATCTTTTGTTAGCTTACCAATGGAAATGCGGTCGACTCCGGTAGCCGCAATTGCTTGTAATTGGTCCAGNGTAATCCCTCCAGAAGCCTCAATGAACGCNCGACCGGCATTNATTTTGACCGCCTCGCGCATTTGATCCAAGGTAAAGTTATCAATCAAAATACTTTTTGCTCCAGCAGAGAGAGCTTCCTGTAACTCTGTAATATTTTCTACTTCGATCTGAACATCAACTCCGGACTGAAGAGCATCGGCAGCTTTTAAAGCAGCTGTGATATTGCCTGCAGCAGCAATGTGATTCTCTTTAATCAGAATTCCATCCCAAAGTGCCATTCGTTGATTTTTACCATTCCCAACTCGGACTGCATACTTTTGCGCTTGGCGAAGACCGGGGAGTGTTTTTCGGGTATCTAATAGTGCACATCCATTTGGATTCGGGCTTACTCCAGCGATCGCATCAACATGTTGACGCGTAATGGTGGCTGTATAAGATAAGGTTTGCAGGAAATTCATCGCGGGGCGCTCGGCACTGAGCAATGCGCGGGCATTCGCATCAATTTCGCAAACCGTCGTATTGGCTTGCATCCAATCGCCTTCCTGGAACTTCCATTGAATCCGAGCTTGCGGATCTAGTTGATGAACTATCGCCTCAAACCAAGCAACACCGCATAAGACAGCCTCTTGGCGAACGATTAATTTAGCATGGCCTTGCCGATCTTCTGGAACTAACTGAGCAGTCCAGTCTCCAGTACCAAGATCCTCTGTTAAAGCATCACGCACATTGCGAGTAATCGCTTGAGAAAGGGATTCGTTTTGCTCAAACATAAAGGGAAAAACTAAGCAGCACCAATATTTTTAATAAAGCCGTGCTGTGCTTTTNCCAAAAGCTCGGGGTGGGCACTGGTAAAGCTAAGCATTCGTTCAATGCACCCTAAGGCTTTTGTCCGTATAGTTTCTTCGATCAAAATCTCACCAGTTTGTTTTTCAAGGCAATCCAATATTCCGCGGAGCCCGTTCATGGCCATCCACGGGCAATTGGCACAACTNTTACANGTGGCACTTTCGCCAGCNGTGGGCGCAGCGATTAATTTTTTACCAGGGGCCAGTTGGCGCATCCGATGCAAAATACCCTGATCAGTAGCAACAATAAATTCATTTGCCTTACCATCAACTACGGCTTTAATCATGGCAGAGGTTGAGCCTACAACATCCGCTTGATCGACTACGTGTTGAGGAGACTCAGGATGAGCTAGGACCATAGCATTTGGANGCTTCTTACGCATCGCAGCTAACTCAGTGGCTTTGAACTCATCATGCACGATACAGGCCCCATTCCAGAGCAACATATCCGCTCCAGTTTGCTCCTGAATGTAACGACCTAAGTGACGATCTGGAGCCCACAAAATTTTATTACCTTGCTGATCTAAATGATGAACAATAGCAAGCGCGCACGAGCTGGTGACCATCCAGTCAGCTTGCGCTTTAACGGCTGCGCTGGTATTGGCGTAGACAACCGTTATGCGATCAGGGTGTGCTTCTCTAAATCGACGAAAGTCTTCAGCAGGGCAGCCTAGATCAAGAGAACAGGTCGCTTCTAAGTCTGGCATAAATACCCGCTTATCCGGACTCAGAATTTTTGCAGTTTCACCCATAAAACGGACACCAGCAACAATCAGGTTTTGGGCAGGATGCTTTTTGCCAAAGCGTGCCATCTCCAAAGAGTCAGAAACAAAGCCGCCAGTTTCATGCGCTAGATCTTGAATATCACCATCGACGTAATAATGCGCAACAATNGCCGCATTCTNGGAGCGAAGTAATTGCTTAATTCGACCAATCGTAGCTTCTTTCTCATCGNGCNAGAGAGGGGCAGGTGTTTTTGCCCATGCTTGAGCGATACAGGTTGTTCCAGAAGCATCTTGCTGTGGATAGTCAAAGAACGCACCTAGGTTTTTGTGGTTAATTACTTCAGTCATCCCGAAATCTTAACCTGCAATTGCTTTAGGGATAAAAATGTGACCCTATAGGGGATTTATATGAAACGCATCATGCTCTTGGCCAAACTTCATCGGGTAGTGGTGACTGAAGCCGATCTGCATTANGANGGATCCTGTGGGATTGATGAAGATCTGATGGATGCGGCTGATATGCGGGAATATGAAAAGATTGAGCTCTACAACATTAATAATGGCGAGCGTTTTTCAACCTACATCATCAAGGCAAAGCGTGGCTCTGGGGCAATTTCTTTAAATGGAGCAGCTGCGCGTAAGGCGCACGTGGGCGATCATTTGATTATTTGCACTTATGGACCGATTGATGATGACCAATCACGGTTANATGCGCCAAAGATCATCTTGGTGGATGAGCGTAATCGCATCAAACAGGTTAAGAATAGTTAGATAGCTGGCTTACTGGCAGTCTAGAAGCCATGAAATAGCCGGTCGATTGCGGTAATAACTTTATTTTGCTCAGGCTTGAGGTTTGCAACTAATTTTTTCAAGATTCTTGCTGGAACAGCTGCCATCTTTGGAGTTTCTAATACGTATTCATTTCCAGCAATCGAAAATAGCGGCATTAAATCTTTAGGAAGTTTTTTTATTTCATAGGAGTTTGCGGCTCTTAAGGGGATAACAACCCTCGTTTCTAAATCGCTAAGAAGGTCTGCCTGTACATCCATTAAGAAAGGTGTGCTTAAAGCGTATTGACTTCCATTTTCATAGACATGAAACCTCGCCATTAGAACGATCTCCATTCGTCGAGCGGCAAACCTTCTTTCTCTACCATTTTGTTATAGACAGAAATAAAGCTCTGATTCTCACTTTGCCAACGGCGAGCTTTTTCCCGTTTAACCAAATCTGTCAAAAAGGCATCGCAGACCTTGGATATATTGATACCTAGGTGCTTTGCCTCATTAAGCACCTCAGTGCTTATTGTTAGGTTGATCGGTTTTTTCAATGGTAAGGGTCGAAGATATGGGGCAATGGTCATNCAATAATNATAAGGATTAATTACCCTTATAGTTTATGCGCATANATTGGCATATTTAACAANAAATATCAAGAAATCAATAAAGCTNGGTATTTAAACACTGCACTTAGAACGGTAGTTTGGCATCGGGCTTTACAGCCAATAGGGCTTTCTTAAATTCCCCCTGGATTCGCTGAATTGCTTCATCAGAATCTGCCTCAAAACGTAAGACCACAATCGGAGTGGTATTCGACGGTCTCGCTAAACCAAAGCCATCGGCATATTCCACCCGAACACCATCAATGGTATTGATGGACTGAGAACTTGGGAACTGCGGATTCGCTTTTATCTTATCAAGTAGGATGAAGGCCTCGCCTTCAGCGCAGGGTAGTTGTAGTTCAGGGGTACAAATTGCATTAGGTAAGGCATTTAGTACTTCGCTAGGGTTGGCCACTTTACTAAGGATCTCTAGTAGACGAGCGCCGGTATAAAGCCCATCATCAAAGCCAAACCATCGATCCTTAAAGAAGATATGCCCACTCATTTCTCCTGCTAGTGGTGCGCCAGTCTCCTTGAGCTTAGCCTTCACTAGAGAGTGACCTGTTTTCCACATCAGCGCTTGACCGCCGTGTTGCTCGATCCAAGGGGCTAGATTACGAGTGCACTTAACGTCATAAATAATTTGCCCATTGGGGTGGCGGGTTAGAACATCTTTGGCAAACAACATCATTTGTCGATCTGGGAAGATCACTTGGCCATCTTTGGTCACCACACCTAAACGATCTGCGTCCCCATCAAAGGCTAAGCCCAACTCATTATCNGTGCTAGCGAGATTGCGGATCAGGTCTTGCAGATTCTCAAGATGGGCTGGATCAGGATGATGATTGGGGAAATTGCCATCAACTTCACAAAAAAGTTCCTGAACATCACAGCCTAGTGCTCTGAATAGCTCTCCTGCAAAAGCGCCACCCACACCATTGCCGCAATCGACTGCAATCTTCATGGGTCTGGCAAGGCGAACATCACCCACAATGTATTTGAGGTACTGGGGGAAAATATTGAAGGTGGAGCGCTGACCAGTCCCCTGATGAAAATGCTCACGCTCAATTTGTTTGCGCAAACTCTGAATCTGCTCACCATAAATTGCCGACCCACCCAAAACCATTTTGAACCCGTTGTAGTTCGGGGGATTGTGACTACCCGTAATCATGATTCCGGATTTGGGCTGTATGCTATCTAAAGTTTGATTGGCAGCAAAGTAAACCATGGGGGTAGCTACCATCCCTAAATCAATCACATTGATACCCGTTGAGAGAAGGCCCTTGCTGAGAGCTTCGATGAGTTGAGGACCAGAGAGACGACCATCGCGCCCAACCACTACCTCGGTCTCATTAAGATCACGCATTTGACTACCAAATGCTTGACCAATGGCGTAAGCAATTTCAGGATTCAGGGTTTCATTAATAATCCCCCGAATATCGTAGGCCTTAAAGATGGATGCGGGTACTTGCATAATAATTATTGTTTTAGATAGTTAATGCGGGCAGAGGTTACAGAGTCAAAACCTTCATTATTTGATTGAGACCCCTTGAGCGCTTCTTCAATCGGCCGAGCCAAGACTTTGCCAAGCTCAACACCTGGCTGGTCGAATGGATTGAGATTCCACAGAGCCCCTAAACAAAATGTACGGTGTTCGTATAAGGCTAATAGAGCGCCGAGGTGGTATGCATCTAACTTTGGTAATGCAATTAGATTGCTTGGTCGCTTGCCGGCATAGCTCAAATTTGGATTGGAGGACTCTTTACCATGAGCAAGAGCTTGGGCCTGGGCTAAGCAATTGGCTAAGAGGGCATTGTGATGCTCCTTGGCCTCTGGTAATGAGCTCATCGCCTCCTTCACCACAATAAAATCTACCGGGATGATCTCGGGTCCTTGGTGAAGGAGTTGAAAGTAGGAATGCTGTGCATTGGTACCGGCACTTCCAAAAACGACGGGAGAGCTTGCTTTTAGGTGCTTGCCTTGTCTATCGGTACTCTTGCCATTACTTTCCATATCGAGTTGTTGTAGCCAAAATGGAAGGAGTTCTAAAGCATGTGCATAGGGCACCACCGCATATGCCTTAGAGTGATGTTTAGTTTGTTGATGGTAAAGCGCAAGAGCAAGTAAAACGGGTAGATTGTGAGAGATTGGCGTGCTTGCAAAATGCTGATCCATCGTATTGGCACCGGATAAAAATTGTTTGAAGGTCTCAAAACCATACTGCAAAGCAATTGGAAGGCCAACCGCAGACCAGACCGAGAAGCGTCCGCCCACCCAATCCCAAAAAGGGAAAATATTCTCCTTTTGAATGCCAAATGATTCTGCTGCCTTGGTATTGCTGGTGATTGCAAATAAGGAGTTCTGAATTTGGGACGAGGTAAGATTTTTGGCTTTAAACCAATTGATGATGGTCTTTGCGTTCATCATAGTTTCAGAAGTACTAAAGGATTTAGAAACAATCAATACCTTAGTACTATTCGCTTGAGCACGTTCCAAAATATGGCTTAGTTCAGCACTATCGATATTGGCAGCAAAATGAATTCGCATGCCACGATTTGGTTTGTTCGCCGAGTGAGCTAAAGCCTGTACTGCTAGGCGTGGACCAAAATCAGAACCACCAATCCCAATATGAATTAAATCGGTCACACCGACCCATTTATTACATAAACCCTCCATGCGTTGCCAAACCTCAGCAATTGCTGGCATTACATCATTGCCCTTATAAAGCATTGGATTTTTATTTAGATCACGCAGGGTGGTATGCAGGGCAGGTCGGTGTTCTGAGGTATTCACCAGACCACCGGTCAATAACTCAGTAATCTGCCCTTTGAGACCTATTTGATCGGCTTTGGTAAATAGGCTAGCCCACTCTGGTTGACTAATTCCTTGATAAGCAAGATCAAGGGTAAGGCCGGCAGCTTGTAATGAACCAAAGACCGCTTTGGAGGGATTGGCGCTATCGCTTTGAGCAGACTTGGTAGACATAGGTAGATTTTATCAATAAGCCCTTAAAAAACCTATTTAAGGCTGAAGTGTTACGATTTTGTCTACATAAACAGCAGAACAATATGGAACGATTAGATTGTGTCGTAGTTGGGGCTGGCGTTGTTGGCTTAGCCATCGCCCGCGAGATGGCTTTGCAGGGTCATGAGACCATCTTGTTAGAGCGCGAGTCCTCATTTGGAACAATTAGCAGCGCTAGAAATAGTGAGGTCATCCATGCGGGCATTTACTACCCAAAAGACTCTCTGAAGGCCAAATTCTGTGTAGAGGGTAATCGCCTTTTATATGAGTATTGTCGCGACCATCAGGTAGGCACCCAACGTTACGGTAAATTAATTGTTGCCAGTGACCAAAAGCAGATCGATGCCCTAGAGGGTCTTTTCTATAAGGCNCAACTCAATCAGGCTCTGNAGATCAGCATCATTTCTGGCAAAGAGGCAAAAACCTTGGAGCCTGATCTTAGGGTTGAGGCAGCCATTCTTTCTAAAACGTCTGGCATTGTAGATAGTCATGCTTATATGCTTTCGCTTCTGGGTGGATTTGAGGATGCGGGCGGCATGGTTGCTTATTTATCACCCCTGATTCGGGCGACTGTTATTGCGGGTGGATTTGAACTGGAAGTAGGAGGTGCAGATGCAATGCGCCTACAAACAAAATATCTAATTAATTGTGCTGGAATGAGCGCTCCTGCCATTGCTAAAAAGATTGAGGGCTTGTCTCCAGAAACAATTCCACAAGCCTATTTTGCGAAAGGCAATTACTTTTCACTCTCTGGCCGATCTCCGTTTCAGCATTTGATTTACCCAATCCCGGAGTCTGGAGGTTTGGGAGTGCACTTAACCCTCGATATGGCAGGCCAAGCAAAGTTTGGCCCGGATGTGGAGTGGTTAGAGATCAAATCGGAAGAGCAAATTAATTACGCCGTTGATCCTAAGCGAGGCGAGCTCTTTTATGAGGCTATCCGTCAGTATTGGCCGAACTTAAAAGATGGCGCACTGCAAGCCGATTATTCAGGGGTGAGAGCTAAGATTGTGTCGAAGGACCAAGCCGCTGGGGATTTTAGGATTGATGGCCCAGAGGAGCATCGCATCGAAGGACTCTATAACCTTTATGGCTTTGAATCACCCGCATTAACTTCAAGCCTTGCGATTGCTCGCCATCTCAGAAAGAGGGTGGTATAACTAATGCGCCTCAAAAGGATTCAATAGTTTGACATTAAAGCGCTTGAAGTCTTTGATATTTCGAGTAACGATAATCAGCTTTGAGTGAATGGCAGTTGCAGCAATCATGGCATCTTCATTGACCGTATCGGATTGGCGATGCATTAATTTTGCCCAGATCTTAAATCGGGTTGCATCTAAGGGAAGAACTTGATTAGTGGCAATAATTTGATTGAGCCACGTTTCTAGCTCCATAGCTTTTTGCTGATTCTGTTCCCGTGTTAACTCTATACCCGCTTGAATTTCTCCAATCGATACAGCTGATACAAATAGATTGGATGACGGTATTGTTTTGATCCAAGCAGAAACAGCCCCGTGTGGTTTTGGCTTGCGCAGCTCAGAAATGACATTGGTATCGAGAAGGTACATGGAGTTAAATAGCTCTTGGCTTTCTTCGCTTACTTGCGCCGCGTTTTGGAATGACTAATTCAGCGTTTGCTTGGGGTGATAACAACAGATCCTTGAGGGAGGGCTGATGCGCCTGTTTGATTGCGAGCCATTGGTCAATGGGCACCAATACCGCAGTTTCTGCCCCATGCTTAGTAATAATTTGTGGTCCGTGATCCATGCATTCCTTGAGTAATTGACTAAATCGAGCTTTGGCATCCTGAATTGGCCAGTGAATATTCATCGTGAATTCCTTATTCTGACTAGAATTCTGACTATTTTATCAGTGTCCACCGGACGAAACACTCTAACCAATAATTGAATAAGAGTGACATTACCGCTTTGTCAGAAAAGGACTAAAAGTTAAGGCAATTGGATTACCTCTTTATAATCAAGCCCTCAATGGAAGCGTGGCAGAGTGGTTGAATGCACCAGTCTTGAAAACTGGCGAGGATGAAAGTCCTCCGTGAGTTCGAATCTCACCGCTTCCGCCATCACTCTTATTCGTTCAAAAACAGCTCCTGCAGATCATTCAGATAGCGCATACCCAGTGGCGTTGCCTTGAGTCGAGTTGGATCTTCGTCCAATAAGCCCTTCCGGATTGCCTCATCAATCGCTTTGGAGATTCGATGCAAAGGCAAACCAGTGCGTTCTGTAAATTGATGGGTTGGTACGCCATTGATTAATCGCAAACCGTTGAGCATGAACTCAAAGCTTAGATCACTGAGGGCAATGATGCGATTCTCAATGCACGCAGCGTTATCTTTCGCCATCTTATCCATATAAGTCTCTGGATGACGCTCACGTACTTGCCGAGTAATCTTATTTGGATAGGAAATCTTCCCGTGGGCACCTGCGCCGATGCCAATATAGTCACCAAATTCCCAGTAATTGAGATTATGTTTGCATGCTTGACGATCTTGGCAATAGGCGGATACCTCATAGCGTTGATAGCCTCTGTCTTGGAGGATGGAGAGCGCAGCATCAAACATTGCGTCACTATCATCCTCACTCGGTAGTGTAGGGGGATGACTTGCAAAGTACGTATTGGGCTCCATCGTGAGGTGATACAGGGATAGGTGCTTGGTATTAAGCGATAAGGCTCGCAATAAATCTGCTTTAGCCTCATCCATAGTCTGCTCTGGTAAGGCATACATTAAGTCGAGATTGATACTTGCAAAATAGTCTTGAGCAATCTCAATGGCAGCCTGAGCCTCTGAAGAGTTATGGACTCGGCCCAAGGCTTTGAGGTGGCGATCATTAAAACTCTGAATCCCAAGTGATACTCGATTAACACCG
>JGI25925J51416_10000510_pt1 | contig 9704 bp, 10 predicted proteins | sample LauGreFaBDMM15DN_2_FD_51416 | JGI IMG/M metagenome (IMG submission 51416) | reverse complement strand
GTGGCTGACTCAAGCGTTGCGCCTCGCGTTGGTGACGGTGCGATTGTTCTTGATGCTGATGCTCGGGTTCGGTATGCCTCTCCGAATGCCACATCTGCTCTGCATCGTGTAGGTATCAGTGCCAACGCCGTTGGTCAGACACTTTCTGAACTTGGTGTTATTGATTCGTCCGTTCGACAGGCTTTTGAACGTCGCGAACCAGTCGTGGAAGAGTTCGAGCAAACGTCAGAAGTAACACTGCTCACCCGATGCATCCCCATCGTGGATGAAGTGGACGGAGAACCTGTTGTTACGGGTGCTGTGATGTTGCTACGTGATGTCAGTGAATTGCGCCGCCGTGACAGATTATTGCTATCGAAGGACGCAACAATTCGTGAAATTCACCACCGAGTAAAGAACAACCTGCAAACTATTTCGTCGTTGCTTCGTTTGCAGGCTCGTCGTCTTGAGTCTCCTGAAGCAAAAGCAGCAGTTGCCGAATCAGTGCGACGCATTCGCACAATCGCACTGGTACATGAAACGTTGTCTCGCGAACCAGGCGATGACGTGGCATTTATTGAAATTGTGCGACCACTGTTGCGTCTCGTTGAAGAAAGTTTGCAATCACCGGAACGTCCGATGCGATTTATGGTCGTCGGTGACGGCGGGCGACTTGCTGCCACGGTTGTGACGCCCTTGTCGGTGGTACTGACGGAGTTGCTACAGAATGCTGTGGATCACGGATTCCCCGAAGGCGACGGCGGTGGCAATGTGGCCGTGCGTCTTCAGGTCGAAGAATCTGAATTGCTGATCTCGGTCATCGATGACGGTCGTGGCATTCCTGCAGATTTCAAATTGGCAGATGCCAAAGGTCTTGGCTTGTCCATCGTGCGAACGTTGGTTACCACAGAATTAGCGGGAACAATTGAAATGCGACCTGCACATGCCGAAGAGTTGGCAGAGGTTGAGTTTGTTCCACGTGACGGAAATACCGGAACAGTGATTCTGTTGCGGGTGCCCTTACAGAGCGATTGATTTACAGCGCGCGCTGGCTGCGAGCTTCTTGAGCGGCAGTGCGACGCATGTGTCGGCGCTCGTCTTCTGAGTTGCCTCCCCAGATACCAGTGTCTTGATTTGTTTCAAGAGCAAACTCAAGACATTCAACAGTGACAGGACATTGGCAACAGACCGATTTGGCTTTGGCAATTTGCAACAATGCTTGACCTGTCGTTCCGATGGGAAAGAACAGTTCGGGATCTGTATCTCGACAAGTGGCCTGATCACGCCATGTGTAATCGGCGCTTCCAAGAGCGAGAGATGACGCGAGGATCGACACGTCGGACTTCCTTTATTTGGGGGCTAGGGCGCTAGGCGCGAAACGGGCTGGCAGCGAACTGCCGAGAGTGAACGCTACGAGCGAAGTTGCCAAGTGACAATGCAGAAAGCAAAGTTCTCAGGTTGTATTTTGAGAGTACAAATATAATCCACCGAAGGCGTGAGCAATATGACACAGATTCAGGTAATAGCCCACAGGGGCGCCTCACGGGCGGAACGGGAGAACACCCTTGCCGCTTTTCGTCGTGCCGCCATAATGGGCGCAGATGCAGTGGAACTTGATGTTCGTCGTACTAGCGATGGCGCAATGGCAGTGCATCACGATGCAGTTTTGCCAGATGGCCGAGTGATCTGTGAAATGACAGCGGCGGAACTTCCCGAGCATGTGCCACTACTTCCCGCAGCGCTTGATGCGTGTAACGGCATGTGGGTAAATATCGAAATTAAAAATTATCCGATTGACGTCGACTACGACCCAGGTGATTCGTTAGCGGCAACGATCGCAACTCATTTGGCTGAACGCGGCGAAGACCATCGTTGGCTGATTTCTGCATTCAACAGACCAACAGTTGATGCAATGCGCACATTACGCCCCGAAGTGCGCACGGCGTGGCTAACCAATGGTGTGCGAGATGAAGACCTTGAACGTGTCGCACGAGACTTGGCGGGGTTTGGCCACACTGCATTGCACCCGTATACAAATTTTTTAAATCAACGGTGTATCGAGGTGTTTCATTCCCACGGTTTACAGGTGAACTCATGGACCATTGATGATCCGGCTCGCATGGCAGAAGTGATTGGGTGGGGCATTGATGGCATCTGCACGAACGTGCCAGACGTGGCTATTCAGGTGCGCGACGCGCAATAGTCCTACGGGTGTGACCGCACGAGGCGTATTGCATCAGGTACGAACTCGAACTCAACTTTTTGAATTTCACCTAAATAGTCGCCATCAAGTTGATACGGGAACGCGCGCGAGTCACTTGCCACCACATGCTGCACGTTCGTGCGGATATCAAGCCAAGGGAAGTTCTTAACACCGCCGCCTTGTAATGCGGAAGCCAGGGTGCGAAGCATCTGCGTTGTTTTTAGCGAAGTAAAAGTGACGACAGATAATCCAGTTGACAAGCTTGTCGACGGAACAATGTCAAATGGTCGATTACCGAGATACGTATACGGATTTGTATTCATGATGATGGAAAAGAAACCATTGTCAACTGTTTTGCCATCGCCAAAGTCAAGTGCGAAATGAGGGCGTTTCTTGTCGTATTCAACTCCCCATGTGCGTAACGCTGCGGCTATGAACAATGGGTTGCCTGCGTAACGCTTGAGGCCCGCACGCTGTTCAACGCGACGTACGACTGCTGCGTCGTATCCGATGCCTGTGTGAAAAGTAAAGAAGCGACCGTTTGCACGACCAAGTCCAATTGGNGAAATGTCATTTCGGCNNAGTGCTTCAATGATCAGGTCAACAGCTTCGAGCGCATCGTTCGGCATGTCAAGGGTGCGGGCAAACACATTGGTTGATCCTCCTGGCAGAACTGCAAGGGCGGTATCGGTGGTTGCAACGCCGGTGGCCACTTCGTTCAATGTGCCGTCGCCGCCGTATGCCACGACCACATCGATGCCCCGGCGGGCTGCGTCTTCAGCAAAACGGGTGGCATGACCACGGCGGTTCGTTTCCACCACCTGCACGTCGTGGTGCTGNGANAGGCGTTCGTGGACCGTGACGGTATTGCGGGCCGTNACTGATGACGCAAAGGAATTGACGATGAGGAGAATGCGCAAGGATTTTCACGGTATCAGCGCATGCGACGAGGGTCACGCCAAAAGGAAGGTTTGAAGGGCGCTTGGGTTGGGTAACGGGGCTACCTCTCGGTAACAATGGGAGGCATGAATGTGATCGTGTGCGTAAAGCAGATTCCCGACCCAGCAGCGCCAGGTGCGCTTGATGGGGCCACTAACACCCTGAAGCGAGATGGCAAGCTCATCCTCGACGACTCAGACGCTTATGGCGTTGAGATGGCTCTTCAGTTGGTCGACAAGGCAGGCGGTGGCGAAGTAAGCCTCGTCTCCATGGCACCGAATGGTGAGACCTCTGGTTTGCGCACAGCGCTTGCCATGGGAGCAGCAAAAGGTGTGCTCGTTTCTGATCCTGCATTGCAAGGTTCTGATGCACTCACCACTGCGAAAATTCTTGCAGCAGCAATTACTCGTCTTGGTGGAGCAGACCTCATCATCGGCGCAACTGAATCATCAGACGGTTACACCGGAACTGTGCCAGAACAAATTGCAGAACTTCTTGGACTTCCTTCAGTTACTTTCGCAAAGAAAGTTTCTGTTGAAGGNGGCGTNTTGAAAGTTGATCGTCAGACCGAAAATGGNTACGACGAAGTGACATGCGCATTGCCNGCACTCATCAGCGTTACTGCTGGTGTTGTTGAGCCNCGCTACCCNTCGTTCAAAGGCATCATGGCTGCAAAGTCAAAGCCAGTNGAAGAAGTCACCGCATCTGANCTTGGCATTACGCCAGTCGGCTGGGCTGGTGCTGGTCAAAAGATCAGCAACATCACACAAGCTGAAGCGCGCCAAGCTGGCGAGATCATCGAAGACGATGGCGAAACATTTACCAAGATTGTCGGGTTCCTTGAGAACCTGAAGGTCATCTAAGTCGACGTTACGAAAAGGAAAAATTATGACACTCAACAACATCTGGGTTTTCGCACAGGTCGCCAATGGCGCACCAACGTCAGCCACACTCGAACTTCTTACTAAGGCACGTTCGCTTTCATCAAACGTCACCGCAATTATCGGAGGCGACGGCGCATCAGCTGCAGCGCTCGGTGAATTCGGTGCAACAAAGGTGTACGCAATCAACCACGGTGCAACTCTTCCNGGCGTTGCAATTGCNGCAGCTTTGAAGAGCGTTATCGATGGTGGAGACACTCCNGACCTCATCATGTTCCCTCAGAACTACGAAGGTCGCGATGTCATGTCACGTTTGTCGGTCAAGCTTGACAAGACAGTCATCACCAACAACGTTGACATCACTGATGGTGGCAACGGTGTCACCGTTGTTACGCCAATCTTTGGTGGCAACACACTTGTTGAAACAACATTCACTGGTGCTGGTCCATTCCTTGCAGCATTCCGCCCGAAGTCATTCGTTGCTGAATCAGCAGGTGGCGCAGCAGCTGCAGTTACTGCGTTGACTGTTCCTGATCTTGGCGCAGCAGGTGCNGCTCAAGTCACAGCAGTTCATGTTGAAGAAACGACTGGTCCAAAACTTGACGAAGCAGACATCGTTGTCTCTGGTGGCCGTGGACTTGGTGAAGCATCTAGCTATGCACTCATCGAAGACCTTGCCAAGTTGCTGAAGGGTGCACCTGGTGCATCACGCGCAATCGTCGACGCTGGTTGGGTTCCATACTCATACCANGTTGGTCAGACCGGAAAAGTTGTGAAGCCAACTATCTANCTTGCTGCAGGCATCTCTGGTGCAACACAGCACATGGTGGGNATGAAGGGTTCAAAGAACATCATCGCAATCAACAAAGACAAAGAAGCACCAATTTTCGGTGTTGCTGACCTCGGAATTGTTGGCGATGTGCACAAGGTTCTTCCAAANCTCATCGAAGCTCTCAAGGCTCGCGGCTAATTATTCAACGTCGGTTGCGCGCAGNGCAATCGCAANACCCTCTTCTGGGTCTTCAATTACTAGATGAAGCCCCCACCCAACAGTGGGGGTTTTGTCATATGTAAAGGCAGTGAATTCGAGCGAGGTCACAATGTCCCCGAATTCTTCTGGATCGCATGGCCAGTCATCTGCCAGCCCAACGAATGTTGCGAGAAACCACCACGCTTCGCCGCGACCAGTTGCTGCGCCACGACGTTTTCCGTGGGCTCCACCGCTTGCCGCAGTCCACGCCAGCCAACTGAGTGCTTCATAGGGGCTGAGGGACGCTGTACGGGCGTGAGACAAGCCCAGAGCGCCGAGAGCCTCAGGTACGCCACCTTCCACAACGCAGGCGTCTGCGTCACCGTTCGAGTGTGCGGTCCATGGTTCCACGAGTCGACGAAATGCATAGATGGAATCGGGGTCGTCAACTGGGTCTGCGTCGGATGTTTCAAGTGGGTCACGACAACTGGGAAGGTCTGGTGCCGGAAAATCAACGCCATCGTCTGTGTAGTTCGCCATCACGTACGGCGGTTCCCAATTTTGTACTTGCATCGGAACATCTAGTGCAGTGGTTTCATCATTTGAAATTCTGTCGCCGCGCATTGCGCGCTCATGTGCAATCAAAGATCTGTCGTGTCCTGGTGCAAGATGCTCTTCAAGTTCATCCCATGTGTGATGAACAGAAATAATTTCACTGACCGGCCCAGGCATAAATGTGCGAGCTGTGTCATCAAGTGCACGCACTGCATCTTGCGCTGGTGCCCATAACGCAAGACGGTAATTGGCAAGAGTCGCAATGGGCCACAATTGCCGCCCCGTTGATACTGCACTGCGCGCTTCATTTCGAATACGCACCAGTTGTTCCCAATCACGTGCGTGGCAGGTGGAATCAACGAACCGGACGAGTTCATCGAGGTCTGCTCGACGAATCAGTGCTTCAAGGTCTTCTGCCATATGGGCATTCTTACCTACTTCTCCGAGACAGCATCATGTTGCTGTTCGCGAAGTGAATTGACCCGACTAGAGAAGGGGCCAGGGGTACTGGTATCTGCTCTCTGGTGTTGGGAACACACGGTTTTCCAGCAACCATTCCGTGCGCTCGAGCATTGCTTCAATTTCGTTGTCTGAAAGCAGGGCCGCTACTGAGATTGGTACTGAATGCATCAATGATTCAAGTGGGGACAAAAGGGCATCAGCAATTGTCTGACCTGCAAAATCCCAAATGACCGTGCGTAGTTTGAAATCATCGCTGAAACACACTCCGTGATCAATGCCCCAAATTGCACCGTCGTTATCTAAAAGAACATGACCACCTTTGCGGTCAGTATTATTCATCACCACATCAAACACGGCCATTGCTTTAAGACGCTCATGTAGGTCTGGACGTTGTTCATAAATAATGAAGTAGTGCTCATCTGGGTCGTAATCAATGAATAACTGCAACGAGCCTTCGCCAAGTGGACCATCACGCAACACAGTGGACGGCACCAAGTGATACCCGAGAGATTCACTTAGCAGGTACGCAGCTACTTCACGTTTGTAGAGTCCAGCGGGGAAGTCCCACAGCGGGCGCTCGCCACGTAACGGTTTGTAAATGCCTTTTATGCCCGTGTCTGGGTCACCCACCTGCACCAAGAACGTGGCATTCGAACTGTTCGGCATTCTGCCTTCGATATCAATGGGGGCAGTGCTGAGCGCCAGAAGGGCTTCGGCGTCTGAAGACATGTCAGTTAAAGCGAGGGCAAGCGTGGCCGGAAGGATTGATGGGAGAGCCACACCACTTGCATTCTTCGCGACCTGCAGTGATGAACAAGTCTGCAGTGTCACAGAATGCACGGGCTTGAGCTGGTGTTAACAACACTCGCACGACGGTGCTTGGATCTTCGTCTTCGTCTTCGTCGTCTAACAGATCAAAAACATCGTCATCATCTTCATCAACCAGAATCATTTCTTCCAGTTGCACAACCATGCGCATATTGGAACGATCAACACCGAGGCCAACAGAACCGAGAACAAAATCTTGCTCAACTGGGTTCTGCAATGTTGCAGTGGCATTATTAACTGAGCCAGTCATGTCGGGCATATCAGCAAGCATGTTGCGAAGGTATTGCGCGAGCGCAGCTACTTGTTGCTTTTCACATTTCACAGACACTGTGCGCCCATCTGCACGTACCTGCATGTAAAAAGTACGTTCACCGGGGGTGCCAATTGCGCCCGTTGCAAATGCATCTGCATTTTCGAAGTCGTAATAAAAACCCATGTGTAATCAGTGTGCCAGAAAAATTACGAAGGACGCAGGTCGGCCAAAGAACCGCCTGTGGAGTTCACAGTAAGGACAATGGGGCCGTGGCCTGAGTAGGCAATAGCACTAACCGAGCAAGTGCCGATAACGATGCGTTGGAAGAGGTCGATATGGGTGCCCATAGCGTGGGCGACTGCTGCCTTAATTGGGTCTGCGTGTGACACGCACACCACGATGCCACCGGGGTGTGCAGCACGAATGCCGTCGAGTGCTGTGACCATTCGAGTTTGCATTTCAGTAAATGACTCACCATTTGGAAAACGAAACGTACTTGGCGAACGCTGCACGGTTCCCCATTCAGGCTTTTTCATCAGAGTGCCGAGTTGTTCGCCGGTCCAATCACCGAAGTCACATTCCAACAAGCCCTTGTTGATTTTTACTCGTTGCTTCAGTGCTTTTGCGATAGGTGCTGCAGTTTCGCGAGCACGCTCAAGTGGGGAGGCGTAGATGGCGTCAACTCGTGGCAATTCAGAAATGCGCTCAGCCACCATGTGTGCTTGTTGAACTCCGGCTTCAGCGAGGTGTAACCCCGCTGCACGACCGGGCAATATCTTGCCCGTGGTGGGCGTTTGGCCGTGGCGCACTAACAGAATCAGTGTTGACGAACTATGGGCGGCAGGGGTTTTCTTGGAAGCCATTGACACTCAACCTACTGTGGGGCACGTGGATTCCCTAGACAAAGTGTGTGCAGATATTTCGGCCTGCCGTACCTGTCCGCGGCTGGTGCAATGGCGTGAAGACATAGCACTAGAAAAGCGTGCGTCATTTCGTGACGAGGACTACTGGGGTAAGGGTGTCCCCGGGTTCGGCGACCCATCTGCAACGGTCTGGGTGATGGGACTTGCGCCAGCAGCTCACGGTGCGAACCGAACAGGACGAATGTTTACCGGTGATCGCAGTGGAGATTGGTTGTATCGCGCGATGCACCGCGCTGGCCTCGCGACCCAAGAACTTTCGGTTGGTCGCGATGATGGACTATGTCTCACTGGCGCGTGGGTGTCGTCAGCAGTTCGGTGCGCACCGCCCGATAATAAACCTTCAACAGACGAACGTGACTCGTGTCGCACATACTTGGTGCGCGAGCGTGAGTTACTGACACAGGTTCGTGTTGTTGTGTGCTTAGGAAATTTTGCGTATGAAGCAGTGTGTAAGGAATGGGGAGTCCGCCCCCGACCAAAGTTTGGTCACGGTGTCGAAGCAACAGCATCAGATGGAACAACAATCATTTGTTCGTATCACCCCAGCCAGCAGAACACGTTTACGGGCAAACTNACTGAGCCAATGCTCGACGACGTATTCACCCGCGCAAGAGAATTGAGCTAACCGTTTAAGGCTTTTGCGGTCATGCTGGCAGCAAGCGAGTGGGCAGTATCTGCGTCATCGANAAGTCCGAGCATGCCGAAGAATGCGTGAAACATTCCGTGATATCGCACCATGCTGGTGGTGACGCCATTTGCAATGAGGCGACGACCGTATTCTTCACCCTCATCGCGCAACGGGTCATATTGCGCAGTGATGATGAGGGCTGGTGGAGCACCTTTCAACAGACTGTCTGGCGAAAAGAGTGGTGACGCAAGTTCTGCCTTCATGTCAGAATTTTCGGGCATGTAGTGATCAATAAACCACTTCATCACTGGCGCAGTAAGTATTGGGCCTGCAGCATTTTCTACTTGTGATTCACGAGACTGTGTCATGTCGGTTGCCGGGTAAATCAACAATTGAAAAACAAGAGGCACTGGGCGTTGTTGACTAACAATGGCTGCAAGATTTCCGCCCGCGCTGTCGCCTCCGACTGCAATGCGGTTGGGATCAATACCAAGTTCATCTGCGTTGTCGTATGCCCATCGCAATGAGCACAGTGCGTCCTCAACAGCAGCCGGATACTTGTGTTCAGGAGCGAGGCGATAATCAACAGACAACACAGCATGACCCATGCGGTTTGCAAGTGCTCTACATGATGCGTCGTATCCGTCGAGGCTTCCAATAACCCATCCGCCACCGTGGTAATACACAAGTAATCCGAGATTTTTGTTTGCATTGGGACGATACAAGCGGCACGGTACCCCGCCAGCGCTGACATCACGCACTTCGTGGATATCTTCTGTGGGCGGCATCACGCGAGTCGCTTGAAACGCGCGGTATTCGGTTGGCGTTGATTCTTCAATTAATGGCCCACCGAGTGATGCCATCATTTCGAGCAGTGCGATTCCTTGTGGATGTAGTGACATAGCTTCCCCCTCGTGTCGTGTACCCACAGTAACGCCGAGAGTGCGAGAGTTATTTACTGCGCGGTGGTGCTAGTGCAGCACGAATAGCGCTCGACACTTGAGACACGGCTGCTTTGCCGTCGTCCAGCCATGGGAACAATGAGAAGAATCCGTGGAACATGCCGAAGTACCGAACAATGCT
>JGI25925J51416_10000508_pt1 | contig 9717 bp, 9 predicted proteins | sample LauGreFaBDMM15DN_2_FD_51416 | JGI IMG/M metagenome (IMG submission 51416) | reverse complement strand
GGCGACCAAGTGCTGGCGTTGTCTCATAACGGGGAGATACGGCGGTTGCCCAATGCAGTGGTTGACCTTGTTCAACATGCCGTGACCGCGGCGTCTCTGGCGTTCACAAAATTGTCTTTAGTTTCCGATGCGTCTATTAATCAGTTTTTTCAACTTGCAGCCGATGCTCTANAGGATGAACCCACGTTCAGCAAGCTGCGCGAAGCAAATATCCGTGATGAAGAGTCTGCTCGTGCACGGNGTCGTTCAGTNACGCGACTGGTGTTGTCAGAAAATATGAGGCGTGACATGATCTCAGCGTTGCTGATGTGGAGAGACATGCCGATGTCACGTGATTCTCTTGTTTCTCAGACACAACACAGTGGTTGGACAGTTGAGCAACGCTCTGCACCACTCGGAGTCTTGGGATTTGTGTTCGAAGGTCGTCCGAATGTCTTCGCTGATGCCACGGGTGTTCTGAAAGGTGGAAACACCGTTGTGTTTCGTATCGGAAGCGATGCGTTGGGAACTGCGAAAGCAATGATGGACCTTATTGTTCGGCCATCGTTACTTAAGGCGGGTCTTCCTGTCGATGCGGTATTTTTGTTGAATTCGCCAGAGCATGCAGCTGGCTGGGCGCTTTTTTCTGATTCTCGTCTGTGCCTTGCCGTCGCGAGAGGTTCTGGCACTGCAGTCGCCGAATTGGGCTCTATTGCTCAACAATCAGGCGTACCGGTCAGCCTGCACGGCACAGGAGGGGCGTGGATGATGGTCGGAGAAGATGCCGATCTAACACGTCTTGAGTTGTGTGTGTTTCATAGTCTCGACCGAAAGGTCTGCAACACCCTGAATGTTGTGTGTGTACAACGTCGTCTTGCATCAGTTCACGTTCCGATTATTCTGAAGGCTGCCGAGAATGCATCATCTGCACGAGGCACTCGTCCACGAATTCATGCTGTGCAGGGTGCAGAGCAATATCTCTCGTCGGTTGAAGAGATTATTGTTCATCGGTCAGAAGGGGAGCAGAGCGAACCTCAAGTCACCGTTAGCCGTGTTGAATCTTTATATACAGAGTACGAATGGGAAGAGAATCCCGAGTTTGCCATTCTTATTGTCGATTCGCTAGATGAAGCTATTGACTTATTTAATAAATACAGTCCACAATTCATCGTTAGCATTATTTCTGAGAACGAATCGGAACGACAATCTGTGTGGGCTTCTACTAATGCTCCGTTTGTAGGCGATGGATTTACTCGTTGGGTCGATGGGCAGTTTTCACTACTGCGACCCGAACTGGGACTTTCGAATTGGGAGAAGGGCCGGTTATTTGGCCGTTCAGGAGTCTTATCGGGGGATTCCGCCTTTAGTGTGCGCCTACGTGCTCATCAGGTTGACACCAACCTCCACCGTTAATGGATCAATTTCCCTAATAGCCAATCAACGAAACGATTCCTTTTTCCAAACTTTTTCTCTGTTTCATCTGCACGCGCTGTTAACCGCAAGATTGAGTTGATGCCGATATACCGAAGCGGCTCTGGTTCCCAACGGGGAGACAGGTGATTCACGATGGGCAATGGGCGGTAATCAGACGTCGCGCCAAGTATTGAATTGGCCACCTCCTTTGCAGCGACATAACTAAAAGCAACACCGTCGCCGACATAGCCACCGAGTGACGCAATGTGGCTGTTGTGATCTATTCGTGCAGAGGTGAACCAATCTCGATGAACGCCAAGGGCGCCTCCCCATCTATGTGTGACAGCCACATCTTCAATAGACGGAAACATCTCTCGCATTGATTTTTCAATAAGTGTGTGAATATTTGCGTTGTTGTCAAACTGAGATCCAATGCGACTCGCATACTTGTACGGGGCACCTCTTCCGCCAAATGCGATGCGTCCGTCAGCGGTCTTTTGAGCATAGATAACCAAGTTCCGGCCATCCGAAACGGTTTCTCTATTGCTCCAGCCGATGTCTTGCCATTGTGAATCACTCAATGGTTCCGTTGCAATCATGTATGAGTACAGGGGAGCTACGTCTCGTCGATACTGCCTAAGGCCAGGTGTAAAACCTTCCGTACCGCGCACTATCCACTTGGCACGAACAGTTATATTTCCCTCGGTCGTTGCAGCCAAACATTGTTTCGGCTGGATTTCTGATACTTGAGTCGAGCCGAAGAATTGAACCTTTCGCAGAAGCAATTGTTCAACGAGGCCATCAACTAATTGCGCTGGCTGTAGTGCCGCGCAATGCGGGCTGTATGACGCTCCCAACGAAAATGGAATTCGAACTCGTTTTTCTGCTTCCTCTGCTGCGATGAGAGTTACAAATTGCTCGTCGAAACCAAAATCTCGAGACATACAAATAGATTCATTGATTCGTTGCAGTTGCGCTTCATTTATTGCGAAAGAGAGAGTGCCGCCTTTGTGCCAGCCGCATTCGATCTGTGTATCCGTTACATAGGCACCAATCTCATCGACTGCGGAAACGAGGGCTGTCTGGAGATTTATTGCTCCCTGCTTACCCGACTGGGCTGCGACAGCCTCAAGAGACATAGGACTAAATGCGCTACACCAGCCGCCGTTTCGTCCGCTAGCGCCAAAGCCTGGTTGCTGGGCTTCAAGGATGGCTATCGATAACGAAGGTTCGAGGTGTAACAAATGATGTGCTGTCCACAGGCCGCTATAACCGGCACCAATAATGACAACATCAAAAGACTCTGAGGAGCTGATTTGCGGAAAGTCCCACTTCACAGAAGTCTCAGACCACAGCGACGGTGGCCATTGCGCAAACGCTGAATCCATACAGCGAGATTAGGCGAGTGCTGGACCGATGCTGACGTTGTCGATCAATCTCACGTCACCAAACCACACGGCAACACAAATGGTGGTGCCATTCGACGCTATCTGTGCCGGCTGCAATGTATTCGAGTCCACTACTTCCACGTACTCAACCGTTGCTGCGGTTACGGCAGGAAGTTCTGTAGTGAATCGATCCTTCACTGCGGAAGAAAAGGTCTCGTGAGTACGGCATTTTTCGGCTATTTCAGAAAGAAGAATATAAATCTGGCGCGCTTGACCTAAACGTTCTGCTGTCAGGCGCGTATTGCGGCTGGACAGAGCTAAACCAAACTGGTCCCGCACGGTAGGCACACTTGTAACCTCACAAGGAATGTTGAGGTCACGCACGACTTGTCGAATAACAGCAACCTGTTGAAAGTCCTTCTCGCCGAAATATGAGACCGTAGGGGCAACTGCATTTAGGAGTTTGACCACCACTGTCGCTACACCGTCAAAATGACCAGGTCTGTGCAGTCCTTCCATGTGCGAGGCAATAGGGCCAGCTGAAATGTTTGAAGAGAACCCAAGGGGATACATTTCGGCATGGCTGGGGGTGAAGAGCACATCAACGCCTTGTTCTTCGGCGATTGCTATGTCTTTTTCGAGTTGTCGCGGATATGCCGCGAGGTCGGTCTCGCTATTGAACTGCAGTGGGTTGACAAATATTGAAACTACCGTTCTAGTCTGCTCAGAAACACTACGAACAAAAAGTTTCGCGTGGCCTTCGTGCAAGGCACCCATAGTTGGCACGAATCCGATGGTGTGTCCGCCTATCTGTTCTTCGGCGGACCATTTCTGCATCTCAGCGACTGAAGAAATTATCCTCATGGTGGTCAAAAACTATTGGATGCGTCTGGAAAACGTCGAGATTGAACATCGGACACATATTCTGCAACTGCATTCAGAGATGTTTGACGAAGATTGCTGTACGCCTTGGCAAACGTAAAGGACCGCTCTGACAAACCAAGAAGATCATGCAAGACGAGAACTTGTCCGTCGCAATTCACTCCTGCGCCGATGCCAATAGTCGGGACACCCGCCGCTGTGGTGATTTGCCAAGCCAGATCTGCCGGAACAGCCTCGATGACAAAAGCACATACGCCAGCTTCTTCAACTGCACGTGCGTCTTCATAAATGCGCTCTCTGCTGCCAGCCTGCGCACCGTCCGTGCGTCCCTGAACTTTGTTGCCACCCATGCGGTGGTAACTCTGTGGCGTCAAGCCAATGTGCCCCATTACTGGAATGTCCGATCGTACGATCGCTTCAATTGCCGCCCGAGCGTGTATTCCACCTTCAAGTTTGACAATCTCGGCACCGGCCTTAATCAAGCGAACTGCATTGTTGACTGCATCGCGAACAGAAGCCTGATACGAACCAAATGGCATATCTCCTACAATCAAAGCCTTCGGCTTTGCAGATGCAACCATTTGTACGTGGTACTCCATGTGTTCCATTGAGACGCCGAGAGTTGTCTTTTGTCCCTGCATCACCGTGGCAACAGAATCACCGACAAGAATCAGATCAACTCCGGCTTCATCAACAATTGACGCGAAGGTTGAATCATACGCAGTGACCATCGTCAGAACTTCTGACGCATTTTTACGTTCAACTAAATGTGGCACGATGACCTTGATGCGGGAACTTGACATTTCAGGACTCTCCTTGACCGAGCAATGCTATGGGGTGACTGCTGTTTTGCAGAATGGGCCGTTCGTCACCTAGGAGTGAAGGAGACGAATCTCGGATTCTGGGTCGTGTGCCAAATACGTTTCTGTATCTATTACGAGGGTCGGGCGGTCCTGAAGGTTGAACTGGCTCCAACTGGGATGTCCGTGGGTGGCAAACTCCACGATTTCAGAAGCAAACCTGTCGGCTATGGCGACACGCTCGACGCCTTCTCCGGTCATCATCTGAACACCCTCTGCGTCAAGATTGTCAAAAGCGAACGGGATATCGAGAGCATGACAACAACCGATGACGCCGCCGAACGCTGGCGATGGCCATGTGAACCAATACATCCAAGTTGGAGTGTCGTTTACAACACGACTTTCACACAAACGTTGTGCCGGCTGACGAAAGCCGGTGTCTGTACTTACTGCCGACATCAAGTTTCCTGCAGATTCGCCTGGGCGAAGTGCTTTGTATTTATCGCGAGCTTGTTGCGCGCGTGCTCCAAATATCTCTTCCGTGTACTCCTCCCATCGAGCTATATCAGCATTAATGATGGACTCATCGAAAGTAGACCACAACTTGTTCTCGTCTCGGTTTGTGCCGACAACAAGTGGAATCGCCGAACGAGCTGCAGCGCCGAGTATGTCAGTGGAGAGAGATGCTCCTCCTGCGGTTGGTGAGTAGAAATCAAAAGCCTTAGTAGGCGATGTCATTTGTATTTGTTGTGTGGCAAGGATGTCCTCAACTGACATCGATTTAACATCGGCGAGAGTCTTGAATCCCGCGAGTGCTATAAATTGTTTTTCCAATTCAATGGCACGTGCTTTGTCGCGAAGTTGTCCGATCGACGGGCTCATGGCCCACGCTTTATGTACAAGGCCATTTATCTCGGGACTAGCGAGCAATGAAACCACTGCTGAACCTCCGGCTGATTGCCCAAAAATCGTGACGTTACTGCTATTGCCGCCGAACACTGAGATGTTGCGCTGTACCCAACGCAAAGCAGACAACATGTCAAGTGTTCCGTAGTTGCCATCTCCGAGGAAACCTAATGGCCCGAGGCGATAGTTAATGGTGACAACAATTGTTTCCCGTGACGCCAAAGATGCCCCGTGATACCAAGCGACCGAGCCGGCCCCATTTGTATAAGCACCGCCGTGAATCCAAACCAAAACTGGAAGTGCCATTCCCTCTGTAGGAGTTCTTGGCGTAAATACATTGAGGTTGAGGCAATCTTCTTTCATTTGTGATGCATCCATATTGAGAGCCATCTCGAGCATTCCGGGTGTTTGAGGACAAATTGGTCCATACGCGGTTGCTTCATAGTTGTCATCCCACGATGAAATATCAACAGGATTTTCTAGTCGATGTGCTGTCGCAAAAGGGATTCCAAGAAACTCGCAACTGCCATTCGGTGAGATGAGTCCGGTGAGGTTTCCACGGTTAGTTGCAATGGTGTGATTCTGATTGCTCATGGCAACACGGTACCTGTGGTTAGTGACCAGTTCACTAGCGTGTCCAATATGTTCAAGGAGTTAGCCGGTCGTATTTTTGTAGACCTAAATAGGCGACTGTCGTTCTGGGCTTCCACGAGCGCCACAGATTCACGGGGGAAACGCTTTGCGGCATTCGGCGATCGCAGCATGATCATGTGGAAACCGACCACGATCTTCAATGAAAAATATATCTCTATTGGTCATGACACTTTGATCGGACCTGATGTGGCCTTATCAGCAGGAATGGTGCCGGGACAGAAATGCATCTCAGAGATTGTCGTGTCAATTGGCGACCGGTGCCTCATAGGCCGAGGCAGTGGCATTGTTGGACATTTTTCGATCACAATCGGAAATGATGTCTGGACAGGACACCACGTATACATCACTGATCAGAATCATGGGTATGAAGATGTTTCTCGTCCCATTTCGCAACAGTCTCAACCTGAACGTGCTGTTGTAATCGGTGATGGCTCATGGCTCGGACACGGAGCAGTTGTGTTGCCTGGAGTCACAATCGGAAAACATGTGGTGGTCGGCGCGAACGCTGTGGTGACACGAGATATTCCTGACTTCTGTGTTGCCGTTGGTTCTCCTGCGCGTGTCGTGCGTAGATATGACACCGAATTGGGTTGGGTGACTGTCGACTAGACCGACAAGTCGTACGGAGTTTGACACGTCTTCATATTGTTCTCACGCGCAAACTTGCTGATCCGCTCGCTGATGGGCACCCCTTCAACTTCACTTTCGGCAAAGAACGGACGAGTAACTGCAATCTGTAGTGCTTTTGCGAATGCTCGCCGATCTGTGATGTATGTGCGGTAGTCGGCAATCCATTTCGGCACCAATTCTTGTCCTTTGGCGTCGGCAGGTTTGTCAGCTGCAATCAAGTTAATAGCGACCTCCAAAGCGTCAGTCGCTGCGTCGACCAATTTGGCCTTTGCTTTAAGCGCAGAAGCATCATTGACTTTCATGGGAGTGAGATCTTGAAAAGAGAATCGAATATCTTCGGCAGTTTTGCAATGGGCTTGGGATCGGACTTGCCACGCTGCGTCGTTGATTTTGTTGAAACTCTCACGGGGCGCGAATCCGAATGCATAGACCCACATGCCTGCAATAACAACGCAAATGGCCGTGAGAAGAATGCGAGTAAAGCGACGAAGAAACACGGATTGAATGCTACGCCGTAGGAGTCTTCTTTTGAGGCCGCCAGCAGAGCGTTAAATGACACACTGCACATGCGACACCCATAGGCAGTGCAAAGACCCCAAGTGACTGATTGATGTTCCATGCGCTGTCAATCGAAAATGATCCAGGACCGGTCACTGCGACAGCTGTTGCCACTGCAATAATCGATGCGCAGTATTCCCAGCCTCCGTTCGGCAAGAAGATGAAGTAGCCGACACGGGCATGGACTGTGATTATCGCGACGGTCATGAGAGCAATAACTGCAACACAGGACAGGGGGGTCATAAGACCAAAAGTTAACCCGACGCCAGCAATTATCTCAGTCGACGCAGCAATCACGGCTTGTTGTTTCGCCCATTTCATTCCGATGCTTGAAAACCATGAAGTTGTTCCAGCGATACCTCTCGCTTTATTTATTCCGTGGTACGCAATTGACGTCCCCATCGAAATACGCAAAATTGCCATTGTTGCGTCAATCTTGTTCATGCTGGAACTCTAGATGGCTGCCATACGGTGCGTGGTGCTGGCAGAATAGCCGAGTGTTATTGAGTTCCCGTTCTGGTTCCCGATGGAGTGTCTCATTGGTGGTTGGGCTGTTGGGTGTGCTTGGATCTTGCTCTAGTAACTCGGACGCTTTATGTGGCTCGAACATTTCCATTTCCGATTATGTGGCTGGCTTCTCGCAAGGTCTAGATAATTTTTCTGAAGATCGCTATGCCCAATTACGAATTGAATCAAATTCTGCATACGAACGCACAGTGAATGCAGTGACTGACGACTCTGTGTCTGCGGAGGCAACCGCGATCGCAACAAAGATTTCTGCATTTATCACCTCGATGGACACAGTTGAATGGGATGTCAATAGNGCGTTAGATATTGCAGAGGCCGTCGAGGCAGCTGTTGATNTAGGTTCAGAATTGACCCTACGCCAGGCCAACGCGGTGGAGGCCGAGCTAGTAAAGCGCTGCGGCATGCCTTCGTCTGTTGCGCTACCAACTGAAGGTGAAGTGACTTTGCCGATGAACCCGATTCCGAGTCCAACAGCTACCGACCCCACGACGAATACAGTGAGTGACATTTCGGAGTTGTCAGTTATCGGAAAGATGATTGCGAATCAGTTCGGTCTCACTGTCTCAGATAGCGAAGGGACGTGCCTGGGTACTTCGCTATCTGGTATTTATGACGTAAGTGGTCCTGAGACCAACAATGCGCAATACCAGAGACAATTTCAACGTGCATTTGATGCCTGCGGAATAGTTTTCTCTGTTCCTGAATAATGATGTCATCCGGATACTCCGGAGCTCTACAATTCAGTAAATGGAAATTGTTTTTGTTCGTCATGCCGAACCGGAATGGGTCAGAGACAGATTAAATGTCGACAATCCACCTTTGACTCTGCGCGGACACGAGCAAGCGGCCTTGTTAGGGAAATGGGCAGAGACAGAATTTTTCGATGAGGTGTTTGTATCTCCACTTGTTCGCACACAACAAACGGCTGCTCCGATACTTGAGTCTTTACAGATGCCTCTGGTGATTGCTCCGTGGCTAGAGGAGATTCGTAACCCGATCTGGCACGGAACCCCAGAAGAAAAGGCCATTGAGGCATACAAATCGGAGAAGGTCAAACCTTCCCATGAACGTTGGAATGGTCTTGATGGCGGAGAAGCGGTGTCCGACTTTGTTGAACGCATCAACGTTGGAACGAGTCTCTTTTTAGAAGAGCACGGTTTAGTGCGGGCAGACACAGATTTACCTGTTTGGAAGAAAACATCGGTCTTTCGAGAAAATATACGGGTCTTACTTGTGGCCCATGCCGGCACGAGCAGTGTCAGCATCTGCCACATGCTTGGCTTTCCCCCGACTCCTTGGGAATGGGAGAGGCTCGTCATTGGTCATGCGACTGTGAATCGTTTAGAAGTCTTTGAGATTGGTGACGGTATGACCTTTGGGCTCTGTCAATTGTCAGGAAACGAACATTTACCGAAGGATGTACGAACGTACTGAGTAATCGTTCGACCTTCACTCTGTCGTAGATTGCATTCATGACTGAGCAACGTCCCCTTGACCCTGATGCGCTAAAGATGTTTTCTTTCAGCATTTTTAGCAAACTTGAAGGTGCTGTAACGGCCGGAATGATTCACCTTGGCGATCGACTCGGGTTGTACGAGGTCATGGCTTCATCGGTAGACGGTGATACGTCTGATTCGCTGGCATCCAAAACCGGCTTGCACGAACGTTGGGTACGGGAATGGTTGCACAACCAAGTAGCTGCGCGCATCGTTACATGTGCTGACCTATCAGACAATCAGCCAATCTTTCATTTGTCACCGGAAGGGGTTGCAGTTTTAGCGTCTCCAAATCATCCCGCTTACGGAATGGGTATGTTTCATCGTCTTCCGCAAACTATGGGCGCTTTGGAATCAATGCCAGAAGCGTTTCGCACTGGTCTCGGACACGACTATGACTCGCATGGTCCGGAAGGTGCTGTGGGTATTGAGCGCAGTTTCGAACCATGGAATCAAAGTTTCTTAATCCCAATGGTGATACCA
>JGI25925J51416_10000504_pt1 | contig 9742 bp, 16 predicted proteins | sample LauGreFaBDMM15DN_2_FD_51416 | JGI IMG/M metagenome (IMG submission 51416) | reverse complement strand
ATATTTTTCAGTTTTGGCATGACCCAAATTTGAAACAACTCAACGGGCTCGCTTGGGTTTGCATTAAATTCAGAATGATGAATTCCAGTTCCGGCAGACATTATTTGTACATCGCCCGCTTGAATGATCCCTTTATTTCCTGCTGAATCTTCGTGGGCTAGCGCACCTTTTAGGGGAATGGTGACAATTTCCATATTATCATGGGGGTGCTTTCCAAAGCCCATTCCTCCAGCTACGTAGTCGTCATTCAATACACGCAATGCACCAAAATGAATTCGTGCTGGGTTATGGTAGGAGGAAAAGCTGAAACTGTAGGCGGTTTTTAGCCAACCATGATCTGCGGTACCTCGGGTATTTGCTGGGTGAAGTTCGGTTTTCATCTTAATTAAAACTTAGTCAGGAAATTTGATCAATAAATAATCAATGTAGCTTACATATAAAAGAGTCGAGGCGACATGCTCCGACCCCATTAAAAAATCTTAAACCCAAATTTTCATCGGGAAATGATGCAAGCAAATTATAGGTATTGGTTTGCGTTGCTTGCGTTTAAATCTTCAAAAGCAGATTTTAATCGGGCAACAAAAGTTTCTTCTCCTTTTCTTAACCAAACACGCGGGTCATAATATTTTTTATTAGGAGAATCTTCACCGGTTGGGTTACCAATTTGTCCTTGTAAGAAGGCTTCGTTGGCCTTGTAGAAACCTAAAATACCTTCCCAGAAAGCCCATTGTAAATCAGTGTCAATATTCATTTTAATCGCACCATAAGAAATCGCTTCGCGAATTTCCTCACGTGATGATCCTGATCCACCGTGGAAAACGAAATTGATTGGCCTTTCGTCCTTTAAGTTATATTTTTCACGAATAAAATCTTGGGAGTTTTTCAAAATGACTGGCTGTAATTTCACGTTACCTGGTTTGTAAACCCCGTGGACATTTCCAAAAGCTGCAGCGATCGTAAATCTGTGAGAAATTTTGCTTAATTCTTCATAGGCATAAGCTACTTCAGAAGGTTGGGTATATAATTTAGAAGAATCGACATCTGAATTATCGACGCCGTCCTCTTCGCCACCGGTTACTCCTAATTCAATTTCCAGTGTCATGCCTATTTTGGACATGCGACTTAAGTAATGAGCACAAATTTCGATATTCTCTTCGATAGGCTCTTCTGATAAGTCGATCATGTGGGACGAGAAAAGCGGTTGGCCTGTCTCGTCATAAAACTTTTCACCTGCATCCAATAAACCGTCTAACCAAGGCAATAATTTTTTTGCGCAGTGGTCGGTATGTAAAATAACCTGAACTCCATAGGCCTTTGCCAATTGGTGAACGTGATAAGCTCCCGAGATTGAACCTGCGATTGCCGCTTCTTGATTGGTATTTGCCAAAGTCTTTCCCGCGTAAAATACGCCACCGCCATTGGAGAATTGGATGATCACCGGGGAGTTAACAGCTTTAGCAGCTTCTAAAACTCCATTGACTGTATTAGTGCCGGTCACATTGACGGCTGGCAGAGCAAATTGATTCTTTTTTGCAATATCAAATAACTCTTGCACGGCATCTCCGTGTAGTACTCCTTTTTGATTGGCTAAACTTGACATATGTATATTTATCTTTTGAAATAACTTATTTACTAGGAATAAACCGCTTGATTTAAAGCGTTTAAGGTGCAAACTTACTAAGATTTGTGTTAAAAATGAAGTGGATTTATAAGAAAAGTACAATTTTTATTTAGGCTCAAAAAATATTTTTAGACACACCCTTGTTTGTATTATTATTTTTTCTACCTTTGCACTCCCGTTCCACAAACGCAGTTTTTCATTCAGAAAGAGGTTGGCAGAACTTCTCGAATTTATTTAAAACATAAAAATGCGGGTTGAACAGGGATTAAAATGGAGGTAAGTCTCTGTTTTTTGTGTCAGAACTGGTATTGATTAATGAATGTTGAATGCCCAACCCATTAATTAAGTATTAAGCTGCACAAGGTTATAACCGCTGTAAATACAGTGGGATTACCTTGTCGCCTATCACCAATTCTGTCCTTATTGTGTTTCCGATCTCGTTGAAAAACGAATTTGAATAATGCTTACAACAAGCCTAGTTAGCCTTGTAAGCGTATTTTTTAATAAATAAAATATAATATGTCAGGAATTATCGGTAAAAAAGTCGGAATGACCAGCCTATACATGGAAGATGGAAGATCCATTGCATGTACGCTGATTGAGGCTGGACCTTGTGTGGTAACACAGGTTAAAACTGTTGAGAAAGAGGGCTATAATGCTGTTCAAATCGGATACGGTGAGAAAAAAGAGAAGCACACAACAAAATCTTTGTTGGGTCATTTCAAGAAAGCAAAAACAACTCCAAAGAAAAAATTGGTAGAATTTCGCACGTTTGAGCAGCCTTTATCATTAGGGGATGTTTTGACGGTTGAGATGCTTGAGTTAGAAACTTATGTGGATGTAGTTGGTACATCTAAGGGTAAGGGATTTCAGGGTGTTGTTAAGCGTCATGGTTTTCATGGAGTGGGTGGTCAAACACACGGTCAGCATAATCGTGGTCGTCACCCGGGTTCTATTGGAGCATGTTCATTCCCAGGTAGAGTATTTAAAGGCTTGCGTATGGCGGGTCGTACGGGTGGAGATCGGGTTAAGGTTCAAAACTTACAGGTTTTGAGAATATATCCGGAGAAAAACCTTTTGGTTGTTTCGGGATCTGTTCCGGGAGCAAAGAACTCATACGTAATCATTGAAAATTAGATTTGAAGGGCATAGCCTAAAAAAATAGACATTCTGAATCATGGAATTAGCAGTATATAACATAGCAGGAAAAGATACAGGAAAGAAAATTACTCTTTCTGATGAGATCTTTGGAATTGTTCCTAATGAGCATGTGGTTTACTTGGACGTGAAGCAATATTTAGCGAATCAGCGTCAGGGAACACACAAAGCTAAGGAGCGTGCGGAAGTATCGCGTTCAACGCGTAAGATTAAGAAGCAAAAGGGAACGGGTGGAGCTCGTGCGGGTTCTATGAAGTCTCCTTTGATGAAAGGTGGGGGTCGTATTTTTGGACCACGTCCACGTGATTATCATTTCAAGTTGAATAAAAAAGTTAAGTCGTTGGCACGCCAGTCGGCATTAGCAGCTAAGGCTCAATCGGGAGATATCGCGATTTTGGATACGGTTGCTTTTGATGCGCCTAAGACTAAGGCATACATTGCCATGTTAAAGGCATTGTCATTGGATACCACAAAGACCTTGTTGATCACTCAAGAAGCTGACAAGAATGTTGTTTTATCTGGACGTAATGTTCCTAAAACGAAAGTTTCGAATGCGGCTGATGTGAATACNTATGATTTAGTNAATGCAACTAAATTNTTNATTACCACGGGAGCGATTGCGAAGATTGAGTTAACATATTCTAGTAAATAATTTTCAGAACGCGGTTCTGTTATAAACGAAATAAAAAATGGGCATTATTAAACGTCCGGCCTTGACTGAAAAGTCTCAAGCCATGCAAGAAAAAGGCAAGTATGTGTTTGTTGTTGAATTGACGGCAAACAAGATTGAAATTGCCAAAGAGGTTAAAAAAATGTACGGAGTAGAAGTTAAAGATGTACAGACGATGCGTCAAATTGGAAAGAAAAAATCCAAAAGTACACGGACGAAAGTTACTTCAGGGCGTACGTCAACCATCAAGAAAGCGATTGTTACCGTAGCGATGGGTGAGGTGATTGATTTTTACCAAGGAATTTAAGCAAATAATTAAGGGGGTTCATCCCGATAAATTGAACTTTTAAATGGCATCAATTAGAAAATTAAAACCAACAACTCCAGGACAGCGTCATCGCATAGCGCCGACGTTTGATGAGATCACGACCGACAAACCTTATAAGCCCTTATTGGAGCCTATTAAGCGTACAGGAGGTCGTAATGCAGATGGACGTCGTTCCATGCGTTACATCGGTGGTGGGCATAAGCGCCGTTACCGTGTTATTGATTTTATTCGTGCGAAGCATGATGTACCTGCAACGGTATTGACAGTGGAGTATGATCCGAATCGTACTTCTCGTATTGCTCTTATTGAGTATGCGGATGGAGTAAAAACTTACATCTTGGCCCCTACGGGAATTCAGGTGGGTCAAACAGTTATTTCAGGAGAGAAGGTAGCACCGGAAGTTGGAAATACACTGCCATTGGCAAATATCCCATTGGGTACAATTGTTCACGCGATTGAGTTGCAACCAGGTAGAGGAGCTGAAATGGCTCGTTCGGCTGGTACGTATGCTCAGTTATTAGCGCGTGATGGAAAATATGCTACGTTGAAGTTGCCTTCAGGTGAGATGCGTATGGTATTGGCTCGTTGTTCTGCAACGATCGGTACTGTATCGAATTCAGATCACATGAATGTGAACTTAGGAAAAGCAGGTCGTCATCGTTGGTTGGGTCGTCGTCCACGTGTTCGTGGAGTTGTTATGAACCCNGTTGATCACCCAATGGGTGGTGGTGAAGGNCGNGCNTCTGGAGGTCACCCTCGTTCACGTACTGGTTTATTGGCTAAGGGTAAGAAAACTCGTAATCCAAAAAAACACACTAATCGTCTTATCATCAGTAGAAGAAAAAAATAGTAGATGGCACGTTCACTAAAAAAAGGTCCTTACATTGATTACCGCCTTGANAACAAGGTACAGGCTATGAATGAATCCGGCAAGAAGTCGGTTATCAAAACATGGTCTAGACGTTCAATGATTTCTCCAGATTTCGTAGGTCATACATTTGCAGTGCATAATGGGAATAAATTCATTCCTGTGTTTGCAACTGAAAATATGGTTGGNCACAAATTAGGAGAGTTTTCACCAACGCGTAACTTCCGTGGTCACGTGGCGAAAAAAGACAAAGGTAAAAGATAAATTTAAAGGCCTTTGGGTCTTGTAATCAGATATTGTAAAATGGAAGCAATTGCTAAATTAAGAAATGTCCCTACGTCGCCTCAGAAGATGCGTATTGTAGCTGATATGGTACGAGGACAAAAAGTATCCAAAGCATTGGGTATTTTAAAGTTTGAGGCCAAAGTAGGTGCGAAATCAATCGAGAAATTATTGCTCTCGGCGGTTTCCAACTGGCAAAATAAGCATGTGGATGCTAAAATCGAGGANGCGGACTTATTTATTAAGACGATTTTCGTAGATGGNGGGTCTTCAATTAAGCGTTTACGTCCGGCACCGCANGGAAGAGGGCATCGNATTTTGAAGCGTTCAAATCACATTACCCTGATAGTGGCTTCTTCGGTGGCTCCTATTTTGGAAGAAACTACAGCAGAATAATTAACTATTAGATAAAACAAGAAATGGGACAAAAAATTAACCCCGTTGGATTAAGATTAGGTATCGTCAGAGGNTGGGATTCTAATTGGTACGGTGGAAAGACTTTCGCAGATAAGCTTGTTGAAGACGAGAAAATCAGAAAGTATGTAGCTGCTCGTATACCAAAAGGATCTATCTCTAAAGTTATCATAGAGCGTACATTAAAGCGCATTACCCTAACAATCAACACGGCTCGTGCTGGTGTGGTTATTGGCAAGCAAGGTGCTGAAGTGGATAAAGTAAAAGAGGAGTTAAAGAAAATCACTGGCAAAGATGTTCAAATTAACATCTTTGAGATTAAGCGTCCTGAAATAGATGCGAAATTAATCGGTGAAGCGATTGCGTCTCAATTACAAGCTCGTATTTCTTTCCGTCGTGCGATGAAACAAGCNATTGCTTCAGCGATGCGTGTGGGTGCTCAAGGAATTAAATTGAAATTATCTGGTCGTTTAGGAGGTGCTGAAATGGCTCGTTCTGAAGGATATAAGGAGGGTCGTATTCCATTGCATACATTACGTGCAGATGTGGATTATGCCATTTCAGAAGCATTAACTGTGTACGGTAAGATTGGTATTAAAGTATGGGTTTTCCGTGGAGAGATTTTTGGAAAGCCAGATTTGTCACCAAACGCTAACATGGGCTTGCAGTCAACTTCGGCTGATTCTCGTCCAGGTGATCGTGGTCCTCGTGGCCGTGATGATGATCGCAGAGGAGGTCGAAGACGTCCTGAAGGTGCACCTGATGCAGGTGGAGATCGCAATAAACCAGGTGCTGGCGCTGCAAATCGCGGTCGTGGAGGAAAGCGCTAAAATATATTTGATTTAGATATTAGACTTTTAATAAGATGTTACAACCTAAAAGAACCAAATTTCGTAAGTCGCAGAAAGGCCGCGTAAGAGGCGTTGCCACACGTGGACACGAAATTGATTTTGGATCATTTGCCATTAAATCGTTAGAGCCGGGTCGAATCACAGCGCGTCAAATTGAGGCTGCTCGTATTTCGGTCACTCGTGCCATGAAACGTGAAGGCCAAGTATGGATTCGTATTTTTCCAGACAAAGTAATTACCAAAAAACCTGCTGAGGTTCGTATGGGTAAGGGAAAGGGAGCTCCGGAATATTGGGTTGCCAATGTGCGCCCGGGAACAATTTTGTTTGAATCGGCAGGTGTTCCTTTAGCATTAGCTCAGGAGGCATTACGTTTAGCCGCTCAAAAATTACCGATGCGTACGAAGTTTGTGGTACGTAGAGATTATTCAGAATAAATTAGCCAGGGTATGAAAAACGCAGAAATAAATAAACTAGGAGTAGCAGATTTGCAAAAGCAAATTCTTGCTGAGAAGGAAACTTTATCACGTTTGAAATTAGCTCACGCTATTTCTCCGATNGAGAATCCGATGCGAATTAAAGTAGCACGTAAATTAGTTGCCAAGTTAGAAACAGCTTTAACAGCGGCATCAAGAGCATAAATTATAATTTTAATAGACCATTTCGAATTTGCTAATGGTCAATTGTTTAACAAGTCCAACCATGGAAGAAAGAAACTTAAGAAAAGTAAGGATTGGGAAGGTGGTCAGTGATAAGATGGATAAGTCGATCACGCTAACTGTTGACCGTAAGGTTAAGCACCCCCTGTACGGAAAATTCGTACAAAAGACGACCAAATTAATGGCACATGATGAAAAAAATGAGTGTGGCATAGGTGATACTGTGAAAGTGATGGAAACCCGTCCTCTTTCTAAAAACAAACGTTGGAGATTAGTTGAAGTNATCGCGAAAGCGAAATAAGACTAGTTTGTTATTCAAATTTAAATTTAAAGATCAAAGATAATGTTACAGCAAGAATCAAGATTGGGTGTAGCTGACAATTCTGGAGCAAAAGAAGTTTTAGTTATTCGCGTTTTAGGCGGTACTGGAAAGAGATATGCTTCTATAGGCGACAAAATTGTAGTTTCCGTAAAATCAGCACTTTCTTCATCTAGCATGAAAAAAGGGACAGTTTCTCGTGCGGTTGTCGTACGTACTAAAAAGGAAATTCGTAGAAAAGATGGAACATATATTCGTTTTGAAGATAATGCAGCTGTATTATTGAATGCGAACGATGAGCCAAGAGGAACGCGTATTTTTGGGCCAGTGGCTCGTGAGTTACGTGAAGCAGGATTTATGAAAATCGTTTCTTTAGCACCAGAAGTTTTATAAATAAGATGACCTATTGGGCAACCGATAGAAAGAAGCATACAAATGGAAAAGAAAATAACTAAGCAGACCAAATTGCACATTAAAAAAGGAGATAACGTCATGGTGATCGCAGGTAATGCGAAAGGCAAGACTGGAATTATCAAGGAAGTATTAATTGATAAATCTCGTGCAATTGTAGAAGGTGCTAATTTGCTAACTAAGCACGTTAAGCCTTCAGCTAGCAATCCTCAAGGAGGAATCGAAAAACGCGAAGGTTCTATACACATTTCAAATTTGATGGTGGTAGAAAATGGCAAGCCTGTAAGAACAGGTCGTAAATTGAACGAAAAAGGTAAGTTACAACGCTACTCAAAGGTATCAGGTAAATTTATCGCATAATACAGAATTTAACCGTGGGCCGGAAATCCACAAAATATACTACAATGGCAGTACCTAGATTAAAAGAACGTTTTGTNANGGAAGTTGTGTCANGCTTGAAAGAAAAGTTTCAGTACAAGTCGGTGATGCAAGTACCTAAGATTACTAAGATTGTAATCAANAAAGGAGTAGGAGCAGCAGTGTCAGACAAGAAGTTGGTNGACGTAGCTGTAGAAGAAATTACGCTAATTGCTGGTCAAAGAGCAGTTGCGACCATTTCAAAGAAAGCGATTTCAAACTTTAAGTTGCGTGAAAACATGCCTATCGGTGTGAAAGTAACCTTACGTGGAGATCGTATGTATGAATTTTTAGACCGATTGACTACTGTTTCATTGCCACGTGTTCGTGACTTTAAAGGAGTATCAGAGAAAGGTTTTGATGGTCGTGGAAATTATACCTTAGGTGTAAAGGAGCAAATCATTTTCCCTGAAATGTCCATCGATAAAGTGGCTAAAATATCAGGTATGGATATCACTTTTGTTACTTCGGCCAAAACAGATGAGGAAGCTTATGCTTTATTAGTNGCNGTNGGAATGCCTTTTTCAAATATTAAAAAATAGTGGGCCTTTGGGCTTTATAAAAAACCTTTAAAATTTTTACAAAATGGCTAAAGAGTCAGTAAAAGCAAGAGAAAGAAAACGCGAAGCTACAGTTGCAAAATATGCAGTGAAGCGTGCGGCTTTAAAAGCTGCCGGAGATTATGTTGGGTTAGATAAATTACCTAAAAATGCATCTCCAGTTCGTTTACATAACCGATGTAAATTAACAGGTCGTCCTCGTGGATANATGCGTAAATTCGGCATTAGCCGTGTTACCTTCCGCGAAATGGCTTCCAACGGATTAATACCAGGNGTAACTAAATCAAGCTGGTAAACAAAAAACTTGATTATTTAAATTCATTTTTGTAATTTTGCAGGCCTTTTTAAGGGCTTGCGGCAAATTTAAAAACAATGACAGATCCAATAGCAGATTATTTAACCCGATTGAGAAATGCCTTGAAGGCACGTCATAGGGTCGTTGAAATTCCTGCTTCTAATATTAAAAAGGAGATTACAAAGGTTCTTTTTGATAAAGGCTATATTTCAAATTACAAGTTCGATGATACTTCTGTACAAGGAACGATCAAGATAGCTTTGAAATACAATGCTGTAACGAAGCAACCAGCCATCGTAAATTTGACTCGTATTTCGAAGCCAGGTTTGCGTAAGTACAATGGAGCTGAAGAGCTTCCACGCGTTTTAAATGGTTTGGGTATTGCCATTTTATCTACTTCTAAAGGAGTAATAACAGATAAAGAAGCCCGTACACTTCACGTAGGTGGAGAAGTACTTTGTTACGTTTATTAATTATTGTTTCACGCTGAAAGGAGGCNACTCGTAATTTAAGCATATAGAATTATTATGTCTAGAATTGGAAATAAGATTATCACATTACCTGCAGGAGTATCTTTGGATATATCGGCTGGTAATNTGGTNACAGTNAANGGTCCTAAAGGGACTTTATCTCAACAAATTGATCAAGATATCATGGTGGAGATTGAAGGAAGTATATTAACTGTTAAGCGTCCTACGGAGCAAAAGCGTCATAAGGCCATGCATGGTTTATATCGTTCTTTAATCAATAACATGGTCGTGGGAGTGAGTGAAGGATTCCAAAAGAATCTTGAAATTATTGGAGTTGGTTATAAGGCTGCGAATCAAGGAAATATTTTGGAATTAAGTTTGGGATATTCACACATGATTTTCATGGCGATTCCTTCGGAGAT
>JGI25925J51416_10000502_pt1 | contig 9772 bp, 9 predicted proteins | sample LauGreFaBDMM15DN_2_FD_51416 | JGI IMG/M metagenome (IMG submission 51416) | reverse complement strand
CCTCCGGTGCCCCCGGCGCCCCTAGCCGTTCCGGTCCTGGTGGCGATCGTCGTGGTCCTGGTGGCCCTGGTGGTCCTGGTGGCCGTCGTAACGGTCCTGGCGGCCCTGGTCGTGGTCCTCGTCGCGACAACCGCAACGATGCCCCTGCTTCCGAATTCAACGACAAGGTCGTCCACATCAACCGCTGCTCGAAGGTCGTTAAAGGCGGCCGTCGCTTCAACTTTGCCGCGCTCATCGTGGCAGGTGATGGCAAGGGCCGCGTCGGTGTCGGTTACGGCAAGGCCAAGGAAGTTCCTGATGCAATCCGCAAGGGAACCGACCGCGCCCACCGCGCCCTCGTCCGCGTCAATCTCCGTGGCAACACCATCCCGCACGAAGTCATCGGCCACGCCGACGGCGGCGTCGTGATGCTCCGTCCAGCTGCACCCGGTACCGGCCTCATCGCCGGCGGCGGTGTCCGTGCTGTGCTCGAAGTCGCCGGTTACAAGGATGTCCTTTCAAAGTCCATGGGATCCAACAATCCCCAGGCTGTCGTGAAGGCCACCTTGGACGGTCTCTCCAAGCTCCGTACTCTCGAACAAATCAAGGCTCTCCGCGCCTAAGCGGAACATACAGACATGAAACTCGACTCTCTGCCCAAAATCAAGGGCTCCACTCATCGCCATAAGATCCTCGGTCGCGGTCGCGGCACTGGTCACGGCAAGACTTCTGGTCGTGGTCACAAGGGTATGAAGGCCCGCTCCGGCGGTGGCCATCGTCCCGGCTTCGAAGGCGGCCAGATGCCCCTTTACCGTCGTCTGCCCAAGCGCGGCTTTAACAACGTCAACCGCATCGAGTACGCTGTGCTCAATGTGCGCGACTTCGAAGAGCTCGAAGGTAAGACCTTCGGCCTCGAAGAACTCGTCGCCGCCGGCGTTCTCCGCAAGTCCGCCCCTCTCCTCAAGATTCTTGGCACCGGCGAGCTCACGCGCGCCGTCACCGTCAAGGCCCACCGTTTCTCCAAGGACGCGAAAGCGAAGATCGAGAAAGCCGGCGGCAAGGCGGTCCTAATCGAAATCAAGAAGTCGGCCACCGCCGCTGAGTGAGCCTCGGCTCACCCCTGTCCTCGATGTTCTCGGCCTTCGCCAACTGCTGGAGGATTCCTGAGCTCAGGGCCCGGCTGATTGCCACCGTGGCCTTGGTGTTCGTCGCCCGTATCGGCGCGAGCATCCCCCTGCCTGGTATCGATCCGAAGGATATCATGGATTACTACCACTCCATGGCCGACAAGTCGTCGGGCGGAGTGGTCGCAATGTACAACATGTTCACGGGCGGCGCGCTCCTCAAAGGGGCGGTGTTCTCGTTGGGCATCATGCCGTACATCAGCGCCTCTATCATCATGCAGCTGATGTCGGCGGTCGTCCCGTCGATCGCGCGTCTGCAGCAGGAAGGCGAGATTGGCCGCCAGAAGGTCGCCCAGTACTCTCGTTACCTGACCATCATTATCGCTATTGTTCAGTCTGCGCTGCTCCTTGGCGCCTTCTGCAATCCGCAGCAGGTCGGCCAGGCTCTCGGTCTGGGTAACTTCACCGGCACCATTGTCGTCATGGAGAGCAAGACGCTCTTCGTCTGCCTCGGCGTCTGTCTCCTGACTTCCGGGTCGATCGTCATGCTCTGGCTTGGCGAGCAGATCACCCAGCGCGGGATTGGCAACGGCACGTCCGTCCTGATCACCATCGGTATCCTCGCCGACCTCCCCGGTGCGCTCACCTCCTTCGTCGACATGACTTTCGGTGGGAAGATTGGCGCCGCCGCTGTCAACTCCCATGGCTGGGAGAAGGCCGCCGGCATGATCCTCCTCTTCGTCGTCGTCACTGCGGCAATGGTCGCCATCAATCAAGCCGTCCGCAAGATTCCGATCCAGTACGCCCAGCGCATGGTTGGTCGAAAAATGTACGGTGCGCAGACCAACTACTTGCCGCTCAAGGTGAACTACGCGGGCGTGATGCCNGTCATCTTCGCTGGCGCCATCATGAGNTTCCCGCCCATGCTGCTCAATCCGCTCAGCACCTATTTCCCGACCCTGTCTTTCCTGAGCGAGTGGGCTGACTTCTTCAACCGCACCAACGCGTTCTACTATACCGTCTACTCGGTCCTCATCTTCGGCTTCAGCTATTTCTGGATTTCCATCATGTTCCGTCCGGTGCAAATCGCCGACGACCTGAAGAAGAACAACGGCTACATCCTCGGCGTCCGCCCAGGCGAGCACACCGCCCAGTTCCTAGACTTCGTGATGACGCGCCTCACGCTGGCTGGATCGCTCTTCCTGCTCGCTATCGCGTTGATGCCGGATCTCTTCATCATCCAGTTCAGTTTCCCGATGCGTCTCGCGACGTTCCTCGGCGGCACGGGTGGCCTGATCACCGTCGGTGTGATGCTCGACACCATGCGCCAGGTGGAGACCTATCTCCTGCAGCGTAACTACGAAGGCTTCCTGAAGAAGGGTCGCATTGGTGGCATTGCGGTGCCCGCCTCTGGTCTCCGCACCGATTCCGAAATTTCCGCCCTCGGCTCTCTCGAGAAGGTTTGTCTGTTCCTGTTCGTCCTCGGCGTTGTCGCTTGGGGGCTGAATCATTGGGGTGCGTTCGCTCGCTAAGCTTTTCCCGGGATGATCGATTTGAAGTCGGCCGAGGACGTGAGTCGCATGCGCGCCGCCTGTACCGCGGCGGCCCGCGTACTGCATGACTTGGCGACTCTCGTCGTCCCGGGTATCTCGACCGCTGGGCTCGATTCCGCCGCTCGTGGCCTGATGGTCCGCCATGGCTGCGAGAGTGCCTGTCACGGTTACGTGGTCGGTCGCTTGAGCTACCCGGGTTACGTCTGCATCTCTCTCAACGACGAGATCGTCCATGGTATCGGTGCCGCCGACCGTATTATCCGGGACGGTGACCTAGTCTCCTTGGACGTGGTCGTCCGCCGCGACGGTTTCATCGGGGACAATGCCCGGACCATCATGGTGGGGGCGGTCGAACCTCGGGCCCGCCAACTTTGCTTGGACACGGAAAAGTCCCTTCTGGCCGGCATCGCTGCCGTGAAGCCTGGCAACAGGGTAGGGGACATCTCTGCGGCCATCCAGGAGGCGCTTGCCCACGGTGGGTATGGTATCGTGCGGGACTTCGTCGGACATGGCGTCGGACGCAAGATGCACGAAGAGCCCCAAATCCCAAACTATGGTAAGGCGGGAACTGGACCTAAGTTATTGCCTGGCATGGCCTTAGCCATTGAACCTATGGTGAATCTCGGCTCCCATAAGATCGTCATGGCTTCGGACGGCTGGACCGCCCGGACCGCCGACGGCAAGGTCTCCGCGCACTTCGAACACACCGTTTTAGTGACCGAAAATGGGGCGGAAATCCTGACCCTCGTTTAAACCGCATTTTTTGCTTTCAAATCCCACCAGAACCTCCAAGTTCCGACCTCTTTCCCACCTTCCAAACAGCACGGACACCATGCCACGAATCCTCGGCGTAGACATTCCCAACAACAAGAAAGTAGAGATTTCTCTCCGCTATATCTATGGTATCGGCCCCCGCCGCGCCACCGAGATTTGCGAAGCTCTCGGCTTTGATCCAGCCATGCGTGCTCAGAATCTTTCTGAAGAGCAGCTGAACAAGATCGTCGAGTACATCGTACGCATGGGCTACAAGTGCGAAGGCGACCTTCGCCGCGACATCGCGCAGAACCTGAAGCGCCTCCAGGCGATCAAGTGCTACCGCGGTCTCCGCCACTTCCGCGGCCTCCCGGTCCGCGGTCAGCGCACGCGTACCAACGCCCGTACCCGTAAGGGCAAGCGTAAGACCGTCGGCGTCGCCGCGGCTCCGTCCAAGTAAGCCAACCTTTCCCCTAACACTATTTTACGATGAGCGAAGAAGCCCCCAAGACCCCCAAGGCAAAGAAGCCGAAGGCCCCTGCCGCCGACGCTGCCGCCGCCCCCGAAGTCGTCGCTGCTGCGGCCGCTCCGGCCGAAGTCGCCGCCCCCGAGCGCAAGGAAATCACCGCCAAGGAACTCCTCGGCGAAGAACTCGGTGAAGTGAAGGTTCGTCGCGCCAAGGGCTCGAAGAACATCACCACCGGTATCTGCCACATTCTGGCCACCTTTAATAACACCAAGGTCACGATCACCGACCCCAGCGGCAACGTGATCTCTTGGGGTAGCGCCGGCCGCCACCAGTTCCGTGGTTCCCGCAAGTCCACCGCTTACGCCGCTCAGGTCGTCTGCTCCGAAGCCGCCAAGCTCGCCATGGCTCACGGCCTCAAGGACGTCTCCGTCCGCGTCAAGGGCCCGGGCATGGGCCGCGACAGCGCTATCCGCGCCCTCCAGGTCCTCGGTCTGAATGTTACCTCGATTCTCGATACCACTCCGATTCCTCACAACGGCTGCCGTCCTCCGAAGCGCCGTCGCGTCTAATCGTCCCTGCTTTCCGCATCACCGTCCGGCTATGGCAAACCGGGCGGGTCCTCCAATCCGCCACTTATACCAAATCCTAAAATACCATGTCTCGTTACACCGGTCCTACCACGAAGCTTAACCGTCGCTTCGGTCAGAATATTTTCCCCACCTCCAAGGGTGAGGAGCGTCGTCCGTACCCTCCGGGTATCCACGGCAAGACGACCCGCCGCAAGGTCTCCGAATACGGTGTCGGCCTCAATGAGAAGCAGAAGCTTCGCATGATGTACGGCCTGACCGAGAAGCAGTTCCGCCTCTCCTTCGAGCGCGCCAAGCGCATGGGCGGCGTTGCCGGTGACAATTTCCTCCGCATCCTCGAGACCCGTCTCGACAATGTGGTGTTCCGCCTTGGTTTCGCCAACTCTCGCGCCGCTGCCCGTCAGCTCGTGGCCCACGGTCACATCCGCATCAACGGACATAAGGTCGACGTAGCCAGCTACGCCACCTCGCCCGGCGAGAAGATTGAAGTCCGCGACCGTACTTCCTCCAAACAGCTCGCCACGCGCGCCGTCGAAGAAGGCCAGGGTCGTTCCGCTCCGGCCTGGCTCGTCGTCCTCCCTGAGCAGCTCAACGGACAGATCGTCCGCGAGCCCGCCAAGGAAGAACTACCTTCGGACGTTAACGTCCAGATCATCGTCGAATTCTACAGCCGCTGATCCCAGCACAGAACCAACCCCAACCGGACCCAACGATATGACCAAGCGACTCGGACAATTCCAACGCCCCAAGACCCTCAAGAAGGAGGAGTCTTCCGCCACCCCCACCTACGCGAAGTATTTCGCCGAGCCCTTCGAGACTGGCTTTGGCCACACCGTCGGCAACTCGCTCCGCCGCATCCTGCTGAGCTCCATCGAAGGCGCGGCGATTTCCGCCGTGACGATCGAAGGCGTGCAGCACGAGTTCCAGCCGATCGAAGGTGTCGTCGAAGACGTCACCGAGATCGTCCTTAACCTCAAGAAGGTGCGCATCCGTACCGAAGCCAACAAGCGCGAGGCTTTCAAGGGCACCATCGACGTCAACAAGGCTGGCGCCGTGAAGGCTTCGGACATCAAGTTCGAGACCAAGGGCGCCACCGTCACCCTCGTCAACCCTGACCAGGTCATCTGCACCCTCGACCGCAAGCGTCGCTTCTACGCCGACCTCGAAGTCACCGTGGGTCGTAGCTGGGCTTCCGCCGAGGAAAACAAGAAGCCCGAACAGGCCATCGGTTCCATCCCAGTCGACTCGCTCTTCTCCCCAGTCACCCTGGTGAGGTACTCCGTCGAATCCACCCGCTCCGGCGACAAGACCGACTACGATAAGCTCGTCCTCGAAATCTCGACCGACGGCCGCATCACCCCGGACGAAGCCCTTAAGGAAGCGTCCGCGATTCTGCGCCATCACCTCGAAGTGTTCGATACTGTCTCCGCCGATTCCGTCGAGTTCGAGACCGGCCACAAGGAGATCAGCGAAGAGACCAACCGTCTCCGCAAGCTGCTCAATATGTCCGTCAACGAAATCGAGCTTTCCGTCCGCGCCGCCAACTGCCTCAACAACGCCAACATCAACACCGTCGGCGAACTGGCGATGAAGACCGAGCAAGAGATGCTCAAGTACCGCAACTTCGGCAAGAAGTCCCTCAACGAGATCAAGGCCAAACTCGAACAGCTCGGCCTGTCCCTCGGACAGAAAATCAACGAGGGTCTCCTCGACAAGGGCGTCAACGCCTAACCCAGACCGGAACCCACACTCATGCGTCACCGCAAACACAGTCACGTCCTTGGCGTCAAGACGGCTCACCGTCGCTCGCTCGTCGCCAATCTCGCTTCCGCGCTATTCACGAATGCGCGCATCACGACGACGCTCTCCCGCGCNAAGGCCATCCGTCCTTTCGCCGAGCAGATCATCACCTACGCGAAGAAGGCTGAGCAGTCCGCCGACAAGTCGGTGAAGCTGCANTACTACCGCCTGGCCATNGCCAAGCTCCGCAACGAAGACGCCGCNCAGCTCCTGTTNAAGGAGCGTGTGCAGCAGTTCCTCGGTCGCACCGGCGGCTACACCCGCATCTATAAGCTCGGCGCCCGTAAGGGTGACGCGGCTGAGACGGCCCTCATTGAGCTCGTGGCCAAGGACGACAAGTCCCCGGCCATGACCCCGAAGGCCAAGGTGGCTCGCAAGCCCAAGGCCAAGAAGGAAGCGGCGGCTGCTTCTGCTCAGGCCTAAGCTTATCGCCCAGGCCTGAACCCGAGACGCGTCTGCCCCCCGGCTGGCGCGTCTCGCCTTTTTAACCACCCAACGCCCACCATGCTGCAGTCCGTCGATCTCGCCGTCTTCTTGGCTTTCCTGGCCGGCTTGGGCGCGGTCGTCCTGTTTGGCCTGCAGGCATGGTATGATCGGCGCGACGTGCTTCTGTCGGACCACCGCCGCATCAACTCCGCCTTTTCCTGCGTCCGTTGCAATGTAACCTACGTCCGCCCACGCCGTCGCGAGGAGGCCGTTTGCCCCCACTGCGGCTGGAACAATGTTCGCCTCAAGTTCTGAATTCTCCACACTTTCCCACCATGGCCACCCAGTCCATCGCCATTCTCGATTTCGGTTCGCAGCTGACCAAGGTCATCGCGCGCCGCGTCCGCGAGTGTAACGTCCACTCGCGCATCTATCCCTTCGGCGTCACGGCCGAGACCCTTCGCGCCGACGGCGTCGTGGGCATTATCCTCTCCGGCGGTCCGGACAGCGTGAAGGCGAAGGGTTCGCCGCACCCACATCCGGGCGTGTTCGAACTGGGCCTGCCCGTGCTCGGTATCTGCTACGGCGTCCAGCTCATGGGCCAGATGCTCGGCGGCAACGTTGCCAGCAGCTCCCATCGCGAATACGGCCATGGCGTCCTTTCCTTCGGCAAGGGCTCGCAGCTACTGCAGGGGCTGAAATCCCCGCTGCGCGTCTGGAACTCGCACGGTGACAAAATCACCCGCCTTCCGCGCGGCTTCAAGGCCGTCGCCTCGACCGAGAACTCCGAGTGCGCAGTCATCGAAGATCCGAAGCGCCGCTTCTACGGTATCCAGTTCCACCCCGAAGTCGCCCACTCCGAGCGCGGCATCGATATCCTCCGCAATTTTCTCTTCCGCATCTGCCGCTGCAAGCCGACCTGGAAGATGGACGACTACGTCGAGACAGCCGTCCGCGAGATCCGCGAGAAGGTCGGCAAGTCCCAAGTCATCCTCGGTCTCTCCGGCGGCGTGGATTCCTCCGTTGCGGCCGCCCTCATCCAGCGCGCCATCGGCAAGCAGCTGACCTGCGTCTTCGTCGACAACGGCCTACTTCGTCTCAATGAACGCGCTCAAGTCGAGAAGATGTTCCGCGGCAAGTTCAAGGTGGACCTCCGCGTCGTCGACGCCTCCGCCGCCTTCCTGCGTAAACTCAAGGGGGTCACCGACCCTGAGCGCAAGCGCAAGATCATTGGCCACGAATTCATTAAGGTCTTCGAGCGCTCCATCGCAGAGGTCCAGCGCACGAAGAAGGGCAAGGTCGACTTCCTCGCCCAGGGTACGCTCTACCCCGACGTCATCGAATCTCTGTCGCCCAACGGCGGCCCAGCCGCCACGATCAAGAGTCACCACAACGTAGGCGGTCTCCCCAAGCACATGAAGCTGAAGCTGCTCGAGCCTCTGCGCGAACTCTTCAAGGACGAGGTCCGCGCCCTCGGTGAAGCCCTCGGCTTGCCGCATGCGATGGTCTGGCGCCACCCGTTCCCGGGACCCGGCCTCGCGGTCCGCGTTTGCGGCGAGATTACCAAGGAGCGCCTCGAGGTCCTCCGTAAGGCTGACGACATCTTTATCAACGAGCTCCGCACCTCTGGCCAGTACGCCAAAGTCTGGCAGGCCTTCGCGGTCTTCCTGCCGGTGCGTAGCGTCGGCGTGATGGGCGATGGTCGTACCTACGACAACGTCTGCGCCCTGCGCGCGGTGACTTCTTCCGACGCGATGACGGCTGACTGGGCCCGCCTGCCTTACGACGTGCTGCAGCGTGCCTCGACCCGCATCATCAACGAAGTGAAGGGCATCAACCGCGTGGTCTACGACGTCTCGTCCAAGCCGCCGGCGACCATCGAATGGGAATAAGCCGGGGTTTGCCCCGTTGACACCCCCTTCGGCCCATCCTTACCTAGTTGCCAGTGTCTGAACCCGGCTTCCAGGTCATCGCGCGCCGCTGGCGTCCCCGTTGCTTCGACGAACTCGTCGGGCAGGAACACATCGTCAGGACCCTCCGCAATGCGCTCGAGACGAAGCGGATGGCCCACGCCTACCTGTTCATCGGTCCGCGCGGCACCGGTAAGACGACGACCGCCCGGATCCTGGCCAAGGCCCTGAACTGCGCCGGTGGCCCCAAGCCGGATTTCTCCCTCGACGACCCGGTCTGCCTGGCGATTGAGCAGGGCAACTGCCTCGATGTCATCGAAATCGACGCTGCTTCCAATCGCTCCATCGACGACGCCAAGAAGATCCGTGACGAATGCCAGTATGCCCCGAGCAACTGCCCGTTCAAGGTCTTCATCATCGACGAAGTCCACCAGCTCTCGAAGGACGCCTTCAACGCGCTTCTCAAGACGCTCGAGGAACCGCCGCCCTGGGTTAAGTTCATCCTGGCGACGACCGAGGCGGATAAGATCCTGCCGACCATCACCTCCCGCTGTCAGCGCCTAGAGTTCCACCCTATCTCGGAGGAAGTCATCGCCGCCCAGCTCGCCCGCATCGTCAAGGCTGACGGCGTCTCGGCCGATCAACACGCCCTCACGGCCATCGCCCGCCTCGCTTCCGGCGGTATGCGCGATTCCCAGTCCATCCTCGACCAGGTCATTTCCTTCTCGGGCAAGAAGATTACCGAGGCCGACGTGCTCTCCATCTACGGTCTGGCTTCCGTCCAGCAGGTCACCGACCTCTGCCACGGTATCGCCACGTGCGATGGCAAGAAGGTCCTCGCGCTCTGCGATGCTTTCCATGCCGAAGGCCGCGACCTTCTCCGCGTACTCGCCGACCTTCAGGTCCGCGTTCGTGCCGCCACCCTTGACTCGGTCCGCTCCGGCGGAACCTCCGCTCAGCTCGGCGCCCCACTCGCCACGGAGCAGCTCGTTCGTCTGCTGGAATGTCTGCAAGAAGGGGAGAACGGCATCCGCCAAGGCCTCTCGCCTCGAGCCAACTTCGAGGTGACGTTGCTCAAGGCAATCGAGCAAAGTAGGTCGCGATCGATAGACCTCCTCATCAAAGACATCGCCGCCGCCGCAGCTGGTCTCCCTCGGGAGCCCGGCCAAAA
>JGI25925J51416_10000495_pt1 | contig 9858 bp, 9 predicted proteins | sample LauGreFaBDMM15DN_2_FD_51416 | JGI IMG/M metagenome (IMG submission 51416) | reverse complement strand
TATCAAACGATCAATTCGGCATCGTATACAACGTGCTTTCTTTCGCACTTGTATCAATGTTGGCTTGTACCGTTTACACACTAGTTTCACAATCACGCGTACTTCCTAAGTACCGTAGCGCCCTTGTTATGTCATCAATGGTTACATTCATTGCTGCATACCACTACTTCAGAATCTTCAATTCATTTGATGATTCATATGTAGATGGCGCAGTAGCAGTTGGTACCGGTAAAGGTGCATTCAACGAGGGATACCGTTACGTTGACTGGATTTTAACTGTACCTCTTCTACTAGTTGAGGTAATTGCAGTTCTAGGTCTTGCTAAGGCAGCTTCATCATCATTGATCAGCCGCTTAGTACCAGCATCTGCTGCGATGATCGCACTTGGTTACCCAGGTGAGATTTCAACAGTTAACAACACCAAAGTACTTTACGGTGTTCTTTCAACAATTCCTTTCCTATACATTCTTTACGTATTATTCGTTGAGCTTTCAAAGTCTCTAGATCGTCAACCAGATGGCGTTGCAGCAACCGTTGGTCGCTTGCGCTTACTGTTGATCGCAACATGGGGCGTTTACCCAATTTCATACCTACTACCAATTCTTGGTCAATCAGCAACAGATCCAGGAGCATTTGTTAACCGCCAAATCGGTTACTCAATTGCAGATGTATTGGCAAAGTGCGTATTTGGTCTAACAATCCTAAAGATTGCAAAGATGAAATCTGCAGCAGAAGGCATGAAAGAGGCAGCTTAATCCTCTAGTAATTAAGAAGCGGGGCCAAGAGATTGGCTCCGCTTTTTTAATGCCTTAAAACCCTTATAAGTGGTTTATTAAACTCTCTTGAATACCACCAAGCCAGAAGTAAACGGCAAAGAGTGGCTTTTGCCGATCGCTATCTACCATTAACTCATACTTTTCAAAGCTTTCCTGCTTAATATCTAATCTAACCGCAAGTGCTAACCGTAGATCATTGATTGCAATCAGCCATTGAGCAGGATCGGTAACTGCAATATCTGCCTTAGGCAGCTCATGATCTACTGGAAAAACTAACTGCTCCCGTAAATACATTAAATGGCTTTGTTTAACTGATCTAAGTGAGCTTTCAGTGTACTTACGAAACTCAGCAGAGCTCTCAGCATCTGCATATGCATTTGGCAATAACCTGCGAAGAACAGGATCCTCTGGTTGTTCAATTGCAGATTCAAGATTTCCAAGAGAGGCTGCCATTAATTGTGCAAATGGATCATCAGATTGATAGTGATGGGTGAAATTTCGCTCACCTAATAACTCAAGTAACTGCTCAACTAAATTAATTAAGATATGTAATTCATCATTGCTTAGNGCAACTGATAGATCACCNGCGTTNGCCGAGCCTTTAAACTCGCCCATGATCATCCCTTTGCAATGTCGCCCAAAGCCCATGCTCATGAAGTTGTTGTACTACCCGCTCCATCTCTTCTCGGCTTCCAGATGCCACCATCGCTTTACCTTCGGTGTGGACCTGCATCATTAACTTATGTGCTTTTTCCTTTGAGAAGTTAAACAACTTAATAAATACATAAGTNACATAATTCATTAAATTAACTGGATCATCCCAAACAATTGCTACCCACAAATTATCAAAGAACTTACTAAGATCTAACTTCTCCTCAATTTGGGTTTGTGAGCTCATAAGTAAATTATCTAACTAAAACGGTTATCTCATCACTTATGCCGGCAGTATTTTTCTCACCCGCAGCAATTATCACCTGGTAGGTGGCTAATCCAGTTGCAGCAGGTGCGATATTGAAGGTAAAGCTACCGCTTGCCTCAGTTATGAACTCACCTAGTGACTTACCATTTTGTTTAACTGCTACCTTAATTCCAGCAACCTTTGGTAGCACCTGCCCGGTAACTAAGTAGGTAGCACCTGCTTTAACCGAGGGTGGAAGTGAGAGTGAAACACTTGGCACCACCGAAATAACTCTTTCATCAGTCTTGCCCTCTAATCTCTCCCAACTGCCTTCAGAGATTAATCGGATCTGACTTTTCTGCGCAATGATTACTGGAACTGCAATCACACCAGATGCATCGGTAACCCCTGCAGCTAAGGTGCGCCAGGTGTTATCAGCGCTGTTCTTTATTTCAAATCTAACGTTAAGCGATGAAACTGGGGTCTTATCTGGCAATTTAAATGTGCCAGTTAGATTAAAGGTTGAGCCATATGCAATCTGCTCTAAATCAGTAGCAATGCTGCCAATTACTTGATCTGGAGCAATAGATTTTGCAATATCTCTAATTGTGGCAATTGCAGCGGTATTTTCCATCCCAAAGGTCCAAACCGCTACTCCACCTAATCGATACTTTCCAACTAGATTTGTCCGGGCTGTGTAGCTGCGCTCATCTGGATACCAAACAGTTCTACTTGCAGTACAAAAACTTGCTGAGTTAGTTGGATCAACATATGTTTTCTTATAGGTAAAGGTTGATTCAGCATGTGTGCTGTTGTAGGTAGGAGTTGCATTGTTACTGCTTGCAAGTGTTAACGCCTCTCGCATTACAACTGCAGCCTTAGCTCCAACTACAACTGAGCTTGCAAAATCCTTAGGACAAACACCTTCAACCTTTGTAATCCAATCTCGGCCATAACCTGGAATACCTAAAAATACTTTAGAGGCTGGCATTTGAGTAACTGCATACTTAACTGCATCCTCACTCCAAGGTAGCGGCCCAATTGGGCCGGCAGATGTAGTAGAGAAGTCATATGCCATTATTCGAAGTCGATCAATTAGTGGACCAATCTCAGCCCAGGAGAAGACTGAGTTACCTGCCCGCTTTGTCTCTGGCGCAAAATCCGGGGGTGTTGTAACTGATAAAAGTTTTCCTTGATCATGCAGAGCGGTAGATAGCTCTTTAATAAATGCAATCCAATTTGGCTTTAATGTAACCCAGGATGATCTGCCATCTTGGGTGTAGAAGGTTTCAAAATCAAGATCAATTCCATCATAATTATACTTTAGTACCAATGCTTTAATCGTTTGCACAATATTAGTTCGAGAGCTTGGATTTGCTAATAAATTTGCTAAAACCAACTTTGGATTATCATCGGTAATAGTTGGAAGTAGTATTAAATTATTTGCTTTTAACCTGCTAATTACCTGCTCAATTGGGGTGGTGTATTTGCCGAGCGCGTACTTATCTTTAATACTTGTTTCACCAGTTAAGCCATACCAAAATGGTGAGATATCTCTGATTAAATCTAGATTGCCCTCAACGGTTGGCAGATTCCTGGCAAGTGAGTAATCTGGCAGCCAACCAGAGAGAATTCTTCTTGGTGGATTATCTGCCAAGGATGCGGTAGTACTTGATATTAAAAAGGTAAGGACGGTTACAATCACTGATAATTTGCGCGATCCCATATATTTTAGGGTATCGGTTTTAACTGAGAAATTACTTTAAGCGAGCGTGAATCTCTTTACATGTTGGGCAGATTGGAAATTTTTGTGGATCACGGTTTGGTATCCACTTCTTGCCACATAATGCTCTAACAGATTTGCCGCTAACGGCAGATTCGGTGATCTTGTTCTTATCTACATAATGAGAAAACCGCTCGTGATCGCCCTCATCGGTTGGAGCGAGCAGCTCTTTCTCAAGCAGGCCGCCCTTACTTGATTTAGAGCGTAAATCATCGAGAAAACCCATGGGCAAATCTTAATCTAAATTTATCGCCTACCATTTACCAATGGCCTCCCCACTTAAGAGTCTGCTACGAAGCTCAGATCTGTCTAAATCAGATATCGAACTGCTGCTTAATACCGCCAGCAAGTTTGCAAAAAATCCGCTTCGTGCTAAAAAAACATTAGCTAAACGAACTGTCGCTATCTATATGACAAAATCTTCAACTAGAACCCGCCTTGCCTCTGAAACCGCTGTTGCCCATCTTGGTGGCACACCAATCTTCTTACGAGCTGATGATCTGCAGATCGGCCGTGGTGAGACCATCTCAGATACCGCCAAAATTATCTCCGGCTTTTGCAGCGCACTTATAGTGCGAACCTTTGCGCAAAGNGATGTTGATGAGTTAGGAAAGTATGCAAGTGTTCCAGTAATTAATGCTTTGACCGATGATGATCACCCAACCCAATTACTTGCTGATTGGTTAACAATTAGAGAAAACTTTGGCANAGATATTAAAAATCGTAAGTTTGTTTANCTAGGTGATGGAAATAATGTGGCAAATGCTTGGTTAATAATGGGTGCNACAATGGGAGCACATGTTGTAGTTGCTACCCCTGGTGGCAAATGGGCACCTAAATCATCGNTTGTAGAGGCAGCAAATAAAATTGCAAAGTTATCTGGTGGTAAAATTGAGATTACTACTGATCCACAAGCAGCAGCTAAAGATGCCAGTGTTATCTATACCGATGTTTGGATGTCGATGGGTGATTCTGAATCAGATCGAGCAGAAAAATTTACCGCCCTTACGCCATTTGCGGTAACAAATGAATTAATGAAATTAACTGCAAAGGATTCAATCTTTATGCACTGCCTGCCAGCACATCGCGGTGAAGAGGTAGCAGCTGAGGTAATTGATGGCCCTAAATCTNTNGTTTGGCGCCAGGCNTTCCACCGCCGGACAACTATTCAAGCCCTGCTTTATCACCTAACTAGAGGTGAATTAAAGGGTAATTAAGTAGCAAAGTAGATTTAGCCCACAAATTATTTGGCAACAAATCAAGTAAAGGTTAGGTAAAGTTACCCAATGCGTATATCTGTCCCAAAAGANATTAAATCTGGTGANAAACGNGTTGCCTTAGTTCCAGATATTATTTCAAAGTTAACCAAAGCAGGACTTGAAGTAGTAATTGAATCAGGTGCTGGCGCNGCTGCTGAGTACTCAGATAAACAATTTAGTGATGCTGGNGCGCAGATTAAATCAGGTGAGGTATTAACAAATAGTGATGTAATTCTTTCAGTCCAACCATTAAATCCTGCCCAGATAAAAAGCCTTAAAAAAGGTGCAATAACAATCTCATTTTTATCCCCAATGACCGCCTCTGATTCAATTGATGCTGCTGTTGCAGCCGGTATTACCGCACTCTCACTTGAGATGGTGCCTAGAATCTCCCGCGCTCAATCAATGGATGCCCTCACCTCACAAGCATTATGTGCTGGATATAAAGCATCTTTAGTTGCAGCTGAGTTATCACCAAAGTTTTTCCCACTTCTTATGACCGCAGCAGGCACTGTTACTCCAGCAAAGGTAGTTGTCTTAGGCGCAGGTGTGGCAGGACTTCAAGCGATTGCAACTGCAAAAAGATTAGGCGCAGTTGTCTCAGCTTATGATGTTCGCCCAGCCTCTGCTGATGAGGTTAAATCAATGGGAGCGAAATTTATTACCTTAGAGCTTGAAGCCTTAGAGGGTGCTGGTGGTTATGCCAGAGAGATGACTGAGGAGCGATCTAATAAACAACGTGAATTACTTACGCCATATATTGCAGCCGCTGATGTTTTAATTACTACCGCAGCTGTTCCTGGCAGAACTGCGCCAAGATTAGTAACAGCGCAAATGATTTCTCATATGGCAGCTGGCTCTGTTGTAGTAGATCTTGCTGCTGAAAGTGGTGGCAATGTTGAGGGCTCTGTTGCTGGTGAGATTATTACAACAGCTACTGGAGTAAGGATTTGGGGCGGTAAAGATGTGCCAAGCCAATTAGCATTTCACGCTTCGATGTTGTTCTCTCGAAATGTGGTAAATCTTCTTTTGCTTATGAGTAAAACAGCTGATGGTAAGCCAACAGGTGTAATTGAAGCTGATTTTTCAGATGAGATTATTGACTCTGCAACTCTTACACATGCTGGATCAAAAAGAGAGAAGNGTAAGTAATGGCTAGTGAATTAATGAGTAATGAAATTGCCTTACTTGCGATATTTTTACTATCTGTCTTTGTTGGCTTTGAGGTTGTCTCTAANGTNTCAACTACTTTGCATACTCCGCTAATGAGCGGAGCGAATGCNATCCATGGGGTTATTTTAGTTGGCGCAATTGTGGTGGCAGATCATGCANANACCAATCTTGAGTTAGGCCTTGCACTTGCTGCCGTAATTCTTGCCACCATAAATATGGTTGGCGGCTTTGTAGTTACTGATCGAATGCTGCAGATGTTTAAGGGAAAGCCAAAGGTTAAGAAAGATGCTGGAGATAACAAATGAGTCGTAATCTCTATGATCTAATTGGCTTAGCCGCTGGTATCTGCTTTATCTTGGCATTAAAGGGTTTATCCTCGCCAAAATCAGCTCGCCGGGGAAACCTAATCGGTGCAGTTGGTGCAACTATTGCAACCATAATTGTTTTCTTCTATGCAAATGATGGAAAGGCTTTAAATAATCAAACCTTAATTTTAGCTGCGATTGCATTTGGTGTATTAGTTGGAGTACCTGCAGCGCGCAAGGTGCAGATGACGCAGATGCCACAGTTAGTAGCGTTATTTAATGGTGTTGGTGGCGGGGCTGCAGCATTGGTAGCAATTGTTGAGTATTTAAAGCTTGGAGATGGCGCAACAACCGCTGAGGTAGTTGCAACAGTATTTACCGTAATTGTGGGATGTGTTTCATTCTCTGGCTCAATTATTACCTTTATGAAGCTGCAGGAGTTAATGACAACTCGGCCTGTGATATTTCCATTTGGTCGTCAAGTAATTGCACTTACATTAGTTGGTGTTCTAGCAAGTGGTGGCTGGGTTATCTCATCTGGTGGTTCAACACCATTACTAGTAAATGGCTTACTCTCCCTTCTATTTGGAGTTTTATTTGTACTACCTGTTGGCGGNGCAGATGTNCCAATTGTTATCTCACTGCTTAACGCCTTTACCGGTTTAACAGTTGCCGCCTCAGGTTATGTACTGCAAACTACATTATTAATTGTGGCTGGAACCTTAGTTGGTGCCTCTGGCACAATTCTTACCCGCTTAATGGCAGAGGCGATGGGCAGATCTTTATTTGGAACTTTATTTGGCGCCTTTACCGCAAAAGCGCAAGCAAGCACCGGAGCAGTTGATGCTCGCCCAGTTAAATCAGGATCTGCTGATGATGTAGCCATACTTCTTAATTACGCACAGCGTGTAGTAATTGTTCCTGGATTTGGTCTTGCAGTTGCCCAAGCACAACACACAGTTAGAGAGTTAGCAGATCTACTTGCATCAAANGGTGTTGAGGTTGCATACGGTATTCATCCAGTTGCAGGTCGTATGCCAGGACATATGAATGTATTACTTGCTGAGGCAAATGTTCCATATGAACAATTAGTTGAGATGGAGGAGATAAATCCAACCTTCCCACAAACAGATGTTGTCTTAGTTGTTGGTGCAAATGATGTGGTAAATCCAGCAGCAAAGACCACACCAGGTTGCCCAATTTATGGAATGCCAATTTTAGATGTTGCCCTAGCCGGTAATGTGATCTTCCTTAAGCGATCTATGCGTCCAGGCTTTGCTGGTATTGAAAATGAGCTTTTATATGAGGCAAAGACCACACTTTTATTTGGTGATGCAAAGGATTCACTCACCAAAGTTGTTAGCGCCCTAAAAGCTTTATAAGGAATATAAAGTCACTAGAAGTAGTTATATAATTAGTTAATTAATAAAAATATTGGAGATATGTGCCGGCCATAACCGTTCGTGATATCACTGTTCTGCCGCGGGTTGTTGCTGATGTGAATTTAAGGCCAAGACGGGTAAAAAGTATTACCACCGCCCCACAAGGACATGAGGGTGAGGGCTTTCCAGTTAGGCGTGCATTTGCAGGGGTTGATTTAGCAGATTTAGATCCATTTATTCACCTAGATCAGATGGGTGAGGTTGAGTACGCACCAGGTGAGCCAAAGGGAACACCATGGCATCCACACCGCGGCTTTGAAACAGTTACCTACATAATCGATGGCATCTTTGATCATTATGACAACCATGGTGGCGGCGGAACTATCTCTGATGGTGACACCCAATGGATGACAGCAGGGGCAGGCATATTACATATTGAAACTCCACCAGAGCATTTAGTTGTTAGTGGTGGTTTATTTCATGGCTTCCAGCTTTGGGTAAATCTACCGGCAGCAAAAAAATGGTCACCACCTGCCTACCAAGATTTACGAGCATCCGATGTTGCATTACTTTCTTCAAGTGATGGCGGCGCTCTTCTTAGAGTAATTGCTGGTGAGGTTGCAGGTTTTAAAGGTCCTGGCTCTACACAAACACCAATCACATTAGTTCATGCCACATTACAACCAGGTGCTCAGCTTCGCCTGCCATGGAACCCGGCATACAACGCACTGTCCTATGTATTAAATGGTTTTGGCACAGTAGGGGATGAAAAAAATCTGATTAAAACTGGTCAACTAGTTACTTATCGTGATGGAGATCTAATTGTGATTGCCGCAGATTTAAATCAAGAGTCTCGCTCTCCTGCTATGGATATTTTAATCTTGGGCGGCTTACCAATTAAAGAGCCGGTTGCCTGGATGGGTCCATTTGTCATGAATACTAAAACTGAAGTTTTAAAGGCATTTGATGATTTTCAAAAGGGTGTGCTGGGAGTTGTGCCACCTGATTGGAGCAAGAAGGTAAGACCAGTAAGTAGAGATGGTATTGGTTATAAGTTAAGTGGAGATTTAGCCGGTGTGCATGGCACACCAGATCACTTACAGGAGAGTTAAAAGTACTATTTGACTAATGTTCTTTCATAAAACTTACCCCAGTTTTTATCCTTTATCCGGTTAGCCTCATTAAATGGTTGCTCATCAAAGTGATAACTTGCCCGTCTTTTAATCATTGCTTTTCGCAGATATACCTGAGTAAGCAAGCTGGTAATAGTTGAGGTAGTTGCGATAAGGATTAGCCATAAATAAAGTAACTCATTTTGGTAGCTAGATAAATAAAGAAGTGGAATCACCGTAAGGCTAATAAGTGCGATTTTGGATGAGATTGATCTGACGGATCGGATTCGCATGACAAAATTTTAATACTGAAGTTAATTCTATAGTTGAGATTAATACTAGGTATAAATATTTTGTAACCCATTTAAGTGACAATACAAACTCATATTTACTGCAGGGCTAGCTAATAATTTTAAGATCTTCCAAAGTTTGATTTTAGCGCATTGTAATTTTGGAGAATTTCAGAACCACTTAGAACTCGGTCATACATGTGAACGGCAGCAATGCTTTTGTTGCCGAAGTACTCTCTGCCACCATTTTTTTCTCCACCAATGCCTAATGTATTTTGACCATTCAAAGTGTATGAAGGGTTAGAACTCGAATTCCCGTTTTGGGTTATGGTAACAATTGCTCCATCTACGTAAATTGCAAGATTTTGAGATGATGTACTTCTTGTAACTGCAACATAATGCCAGATCCCATCATTATAAGTTGCATTTGAAATTGCCTGGACATCTGATGCATCATCACAGGAACCACCAGAACATCCAGTTCCCCAAACAATATGACCATCAGTAATACCTAAGCCAAAGTCAGCAGCATTTGGCTCATCACCATCAACGAGAAAACTTGTGTCCCAAAACCGATACTTGCCACCCGACCTTGTTGAGCCTGAACCTTCCCCTAAATCAACCATTTTAAACCAAACTCCAATAGTCATATTGGTTGAAAGAGGATTAGGTATTGTAATTCTCTGTGACCCTTTGCTTAAAGGATAATTTGGAATTGTCGTAAAAGAAAAACAACTACCACTGCCAAATGAGGTGTATGCAGGATTCAGATAGGGCGTAGCAACACCTCCTGCGCTGCCAGTGTTACTCCAGTTACCACTGCCTGAGTAAGTGCTGGCATTTAGATTAACAACCAAATTACTCGAAACTATCGAGGTAC
>JGI25925J51416_10000491_pt1 | contig 9889 bp, 6 predicted proteins | sample LauGreFaBDMM15DN_2_FD_51416 | JGI IMG/M metagenome (IMG submission 51416) | reverse complement strand
GTAGCATCTTCTAGTAACTTATCGTCGGCTTTCACGGTAGGTAATTTTTTTCGGGCAGCGGTCATTTGTCCACGGATCTTTTCTTCTTCTTTTTCCCACAGCGTTAAGAAGACCTCAGGATTACGCTCAAATTGATCGCGTCGCTTAATGATCTCCACCCGTCCTGCCATATCACTGGGTGTCTTTACTTCAACAGCCAAACCAAAGCGGTCAAGTAATTGTGGGCGTAGCTCACCCTCTTCGGGATTACCACTGCCAACCAATACAAAGCGCGCTGGATGGCGCACACTTAAACCCTCACGCTCAACGACGTTCTGTCCTGAAGCAGCCACATCAATTAAGAGATCCACCAAATGATCATCCAGTAGGTTCACTTCATCAATATATAAAAATCCACGATGCGCTCTTGCTAATAGGCCAGGTTCAAAGGCTTTTTCACCTAAGGTCAACGCTTTCTCAATATCTAAGGCGCCAAGCACGCGATCTTCCGTCGCGCCAAGAGGCAGATCCACCACCGGCACGGGACGCACTTCAGTTTTTACTTTTGCTTTGGAACTAGATTGCGTATCGCAAATTACACAAGCGCCCGCCATAGCTTTTGGATCACATCCATAGGGGCAGTTTTGAACAACAGTCATATTGGGCAACAAGGCAGCAAGGCCCCGCACAGCAGTTGACTTACCTGTGCCACGATCACCCATTACCAAGACACCCCCGACGCTTGGTTCAAGGGCGGCAACTAGAATGGCTAACTTCATATCCTCTTGACCAACAATGGCTGAAAAGGGGTAATTACGAGACATACCTTGCTCCTGTTAGTAACAATTAACTGCTTGTCGTTAATTTAGGGTTAAATATAAGGCATATAAACCTCAAATTAAGCGAACAAAGGGAAAGTCATGAGTGAAAACAACCCAAAAGACATTAAAAACATCGAGCACCGGATCGAATCCTGGCTAATCCCTACCGGTAATCTCTTTGTTTCCTTATTCCACCGAATAGCCCTATTTGGTATCGGCGCAGCTACTGTTTGGGCCGCCGGTATGAGTTTTGCTGAAATGATGCAAAAACCCCATGCATCCGTTCAAGACCTACTCCTACTCTTTATTTATCTAGAAATCGGTGCGATGGTGGGTATTTATTTCAAGACTAACCATATGCCAGTAAGGTTCTTGATCTACATCGCCATCACAGCGGTCACGCGTCTGATTATTGATTTAGTCGGAACAAAGCATGAGGCAGATATGGGGATCCTGCTCATGGGAATCACTATTTTTGTTTTAGCACTTGCTAATGCCTTGATTCGTTATGCCTCGAATAAATTTCCGAGTAAATCGGATACCCATAATGAGTAACTCGTGAGTCCAGAAGAGCGGCAAACTCGGATTGATTTAGCTGCCTGCTATCGGCTTTGTGCGTTTGAGGGCTGGGATGATTTGATTTATACACACATCTCAGCAAGCGTTCCTGGCGAACCTCACCACTACCTAATTAATCCATTCGGCTATCAGTTTGATGAAATTACTGCATCTAATTTAGTAAAGGTCAACACACGGGGCGAGATTATCGACTCCAACTCTCCATACAAAGTAAACCCTACCGGCTTCGCAATTCATGGGGCAGTCCATCGTGAAAGACCAGATGCTCACTGCGTCATGCATCTTCACAATACCGCGGGGATTGCGGTATCTGCGCAAAGTAAGGGCCTGCTCCCTCTGTCGCAACATGCCATGCGCTTTATGGGCCATATTGCATATCACGATTACGAAGGCGTTGCTCTGACCGAGACTGAAGGAAAACGCTTAACCAAGTCTTTAGGTCAGCATCCTGCAATGCTCTTACGAAACCATGGCACCCTGACACTGGGGAGAACAATCGGTGAAGCCTATGTGGTCATGGCAACCCTGATTAAGGCCTGTGAAATCCAGATAGCAGCACTTAGTTCGACTGATTTATACACACCTATACAAAGTGTGATTCAGAAAGCAGCTGACGAGTTACACGACAATGGGGCCGAAGAAGGCATCCTCGAGTGGCCTGCCCTACTTCGCATGCTCGATCGATTTGATGAGAGCTATAAAGATTAATACCAATCATTACGAAAGGAATAGGTATGCCAACCTTTAATGTGCAATTGTTTGAAGGTCGTACCGTTGAACAAAAACGTCAGTTTGTTGCCGAGGTCACTCGGGTAACTTGTGAAACCTTAGGTTGCTCAGCAGGCTCTGTTGACATCATCATCACGGATGTCAAAAAAGAAGATTGGGCTACTGGTGGTAAGTTATGGTGTGATGCAGATTAGTTAGAAAGCGAATTCTTTTCCAAGAAAAACTCAGCCTGCGCCAAAGATTCTTCTGCATCAAGCCCAACGATATCTGCCTGAACCTCTTTGCGAAGTTCGGGTTTGGCAATAAATATTGGACCACCAACCATCACCCCAATTTTTTGATTAAGAGATTCCTCTTTCAATAAGGCTACAAATCGTGCTAAGGCAGGAAGTTGATCTTCAGTGCTGACCGATAGCCCGACCAGATCAAAGTGTTGAGTCTTGATGGCCGTCACAATATCAGCTTCACTAGCTGCTAACTCGCCCCAAACTTTCCAACCGCCCCTACGGAAAAACTCTGACACCATAAAAAGGCCTAGCGTATGTTGTGAACCCGGCAAGGGGACCAGCATGGCATGTGGTGCCGTCTCATCCGTACGCGCAAACTCCTGAAAAAGCGGGCTAAAGTCATAGACCAATTGCTTGATTCGCCACATACCGGTGGTAACTTGAGTAAAACTGGCTTGATCTTCTTCCCACATTGTTCCTAGGCGACGTGCTACAGGCGCTAAAAGTCGCATGTAGATTTCATCGAGGGGTACACCTTGTTCATAGAGTTCTTGCACAAATTGCGCTGCGCGACTAGCGTCATCTTGCAGCACTAACTGAGATAACTCCTCGACACGTGTTTGGTCATCCAAACGAACGTTCATGACTGGTGCAGTACTGGCTTGTGCGTGTCCAGCATGGGTCATCAATAAACGGGGGATGACATTGGCCTCAATGGTTTGCATCAGCCAATCTAAATGTTCATTCGGTCCTGCATTGGTACGAAGCGGTCGACTACCAATATCCATTGCTAATTGCGAGATTCGGTCGGGATTGCTGTCATTGGCCGATTCATGAACACACTCGTCCCACTCAGCACGACTGGGGTTGATATTCTGTTGCTGCTCATCCTTGGAAAATAACTTTTCCTTGATGAGACTTGCATATCGCCAAATAACCATATGATCTCCGCTTTTCTTAAGGTATTTCGTACGAGGGGCTAGCCAAACCTCCACTGAAAATCAGGCTTATTTAGTCCATTTCATTTACTTTTATATTTATAAATCCATAGGCAAGAGACCGCCATGAATGATTACTTTTAAGGGTAAACCCTTTATTTAATGCTGATTACATCTAAAAGTGTCAATAAAAGTTGACACATCTATATGAAACCAATATAAAAAGGGGAGTCCTTTTTGGAGCTAAAAAGTCATGGCCGCATCCCTGAAATCGAAACAAATAGCAATACCGATCCGTTTGGTATTGGTGACGATGGATACGCACCTAAATAGCGCTGCTAGACGTGCACAATTTAAGCTCCAACGTGCCATTCCTGGCTTATCGCTCCAAATTCATGCGGCTAGTGAATTCGCTGGNAATCCAGAGTTAACCCAAAAAGCGCTCGATGATATTGCGGCGGGCGATATTGTCTTAGCCACCATGCTCTTCATGGAGGATCACTACCTCCCCGTCTTTGAGGCTCTCAAAGCAAAACGAGATCACTGCGACGCGATGGTCTGTGCAATGTCTGCCGGCGAGGTAGTGAAGCTCACCAAAATTGGTAAGCTCGATATGAGTAAGCCCGCTAGTGGGCCAATGGCAATACTCAAAAAATTACGCCCTAAGGCTAAAACAGAGGGTGATAAACAAACAAGTTCTGGCGCCAAGCAGATGAAGGTCTTACGCTTAATCCCTCAAATCTTGCGATGGGTACCTGGAACAGCACAAGATGTTCGAGTCTATTTTTTAACTCTGCAGTATTGGTTAGGTGGCTCCGAAGAAAACATCTTTAATCTTTAGTTATCTCATTAATCGCTATGCATCTGGACCACGTGAGCAACTGCGTGGTTTAGCAAAGCCTACCGATCCTGTGGAGTATCCCGATCTGGGCGTTTATCACCCGCGTATGAAAAATCGCCTCAGCGAGAAACTCGCCGATCTTCCTAAGATCATTCCAGACTCAAAGAGTCGTGGTCGGGTTGGCTTGCTATTGCTACGCTCTTACTTAGTATCAGGCAATAGTGGTCATTATGATCCAGTGATTGCAGCGCTTGAAGCGCAGGGCTTACAAGTGGTACCTGCGTTTGCGGCAGGCTTAGACTCTCGCCCTGCAATCGATACTTACTTCATAAAAAATGATCAAATCATGGTTGACGCAGTGATCTCGCTCACCGGCTTCTCCTTAGTAGGCGGCCCCGCTTACAACGATGCCAAGGCAGCCGAAGAGGTCCTTGCCAAACTCGATGTGCCCTATATCGCTGCTCACCCAGTAGAGTTTCAAACACTGCCGCAGTGGGGTGGATCAGATCGGGGCTTAATGCCGGTTGAGAGCACCATCATGGTAGCCATTCCAGAACTGGATGGCGCAACGCAGCCAATGGTTTACGGTGGACGACCTGGCGCAGCAGGCACAACCTGCACAGGCTGTCATCAACGCTGTACCTTTACCGAGGAACATAACCCACAAGATATGTTTACCTGCGTGGAGCGTACCGCAATGCTGGCTGCACGCACCGCTAAGCTAGTGGCTTTACGTAAGTCTGACAAAGCTAATCGTAAGATTGGTTTGGTCATCTTTAACTTCCCACCGAATGCGGGTCATACTGGCACAGCCGCCTATCTCAATGTCTTTGAGTCCCTGCATAAAACGATGTTGGGTTTACAGGCCGATGGTTACACCGTCACTGTTCCAGAAACTGCTGAAGCATTACGTAAAGAAATTATTGAGGGCAATGCTCAACAATATGGATCTGAGGCAAATGTACATACCCTTATCTCTGCCGACGATCACGTCCGACGTGAGCCTTGGTTAAAAGAGATTGAAGCGCAGTGGGGGCCGGCTCCTGGTAAACAATGGAGCAATGGTGCAGGTATCTTTATATTGGGTAAGCAATACGGCAATGTCTTGGTGACCGTACAACCTGGTTTTGGTTTTGAGGGCGATCCCATGCGTCTCTTGTTTGAGAAAGGCTTCGCACCCACCCATGCTTTCTCGGCTTTCTATCGCTATATCCGCGAAGATTTTGCAGCTAACGCAGTCCTGCACTTTGGCACCCACGGAGCCTTGGAGTTTATGCCCGGTAAGCAATCTGGAATGAGTGGTGCTTGCTGGCCTGATCGACTCATTAACGATCTCCCTAACTTTTATCTTTATGCTTCTAATAACCCATCCGAAGGTGCGCTTGCGAAACGTCGTGCGGGTGCCACCTTAATTAGTTATCTCACACCACCTGTAACACAATCAGGAATCTATGCAGGCTTGATTGATCTGAAAAGTTCGGTAGAGCGCTGGCGCGCGATCACTCCCGAACAACGTGGTGATGAAGAGGATCAAGATTTGGCAGTTTTGATCCAAGCTCAAGCCGCCCAAATGGATTTGTGTAAAGCTGATCCACTATGGGATCTGAAAGACGATGCAGCCCTACAGCATTATGTGGGTAAGCTGTATGCAGACATCTTAGAACTGGAATACACCTTGATCCCCAATGGAATGCACATTGTGGGCGAGACCCCAAGCGAGACCGAGCGCGTTGATTTGCTCAGTGCGATGGCAATTGGTGCCTTTAATAAAGCTCTACCCAACTCAGTGATTACCCAGTTGGTACAGGGTAAGTCGATCCAAACCATTGTGGACAAGAACACGGATCTTAAAGAGTTTTCCAAAGAAGAAGTAATACAGTCACTCGAAAAACTCCAGCACTGGAATCAACAAATTCAGCAAGAGACCGAGATTCCTGCGCTTCTCAGAGCCTTAGATGGTCGCTTTATTCGCCCCGCGCCCGGTGGTGATGTGATGCGCAATCCTGAAGTCTTACCATCGGGTCGTAATCTACATGGTTTTGATCCATTCCGTATTCCCAGCGCTTTTGCAGTTAAAGATGGTGCTAAGCAAGCACAAAAGATTTTGCAAAAACATATGGATGATGGCAATCCGCTCCCAGAATCAATCGCGCTTGTCTTATGGGGAAGCGATAACCTCAAATCTGAAGGCGGGCAGATTGGTCAAGCTTTAGCACTCTTAGGCGCACTACCCCGCTTCGATGGTTATGGTCGTTTAGCGGGCGCCACTCTAATCCCATTAGAGGAGCTTGGTCGCCCACGTATTGATGTGGTGATTACTCTCTCGGGCATCTTCCGAGATCTTATGCCTTTACAAATTAAGCTATTAGCAGAAGCTGCGTTCTTGGCAGCATCGGCTGATGAGCCTAGTGAGCAAAACTTTATCCGTAAGCACGCCCTGTCTTATATGCAAGAACATGGTTGTGATTTAGAGACTGCATCCCTACGCGTCTATGGTAATGCGGATGGCACCTATGGCGCCAATGTTAATCATCTGGTTGAGCACAGCGTGGGATGAAGAGGATGAAATCGCTGAGACTTATATGCGACGTAAGGGTTTTGCTTATGGCAAGTCAGGTAAGCCAGTTTGCAATAACGCCCTACTCAAGAGCGTACTCGCTGACGTCACCATGAGTTATCAGAATCTGGAGTCCATGGAGCTCGGTGTCACTACCATTGATAACTACTTTGATACCTTAGGTGGAATTACCAAAGCGGTGAAACGCGCAAAGGGTGGGCGAGAAATTCCGGTTTATATTGGTGATCAAACACAGGGTGAAGGTGTTGTCAGAACGCTATCGGAGCAGGTATCGCTCGAAACCAGAACTCGGATGCTTAATCCTAAATGGTTTGAAGGCATGCTAAAGCACGGCTATGAGGGGGTTCGACAGATTGAAGTGCACATCACGAATACGATGGGCTGGTCAGCAACAACAGGGCAAGTACAGCCATGGGTTTACAAACAACTCACCCAAACGTTTATTTTGGATCCTAAAATGCGTGAGCGTTTAGCGCAACTAAACCCAACTGCCTCAGCACGGATGGCAAATCGCCTCATGGAAGCATCGAACCGAAACTACTGGCAACCCGATGATGAAATGCGTGCCGCTATGAAACAGGCCAGCGATGAGCTTGAAGATCGTCTTGAGGGAGTATTTGAGACACCCGCTTTGCAGCGCGTTGGATAAAAATCCAATCAAATAACCATCAACGGGCTTTTCTGAGTGGGCGGAAGAAATATCGCGTCCAAGCTCTCTAGAGTTTTTAAATCTAGCTGAATATGGCTGGCAACTAAATTTTCTTCGAGCCGCTCCACATTAACCGTCTTTGGAATAGCGACAGCATTGGGTTGCCGCAAGATCCAGGCTAAGGCTAGTTGAGCTGGCGTAATTCCTAGGGTATCTGCAATAGCCTTTAAGTTAGGATGTCGAACCAAATCACCAGTCCCCAAGGGCGAATAAGCCATTAATTGCATTGTTTGCTTTTGCATCAGCGGAATTAAATCGTATTCAATTCCTCTTGCATTCAGAGCGTAATAGACCTGATTACAAACAGCACGCTCATGTGCTCCGATCCGATTCTCGGNAGCAATCCACTNTTGCAAATCCAAAGTGTCAAAGTTGCTGATGCCATAACTTCGAATTAAGCCCCGCTCATACAGCTTCAAGAAACCCTCAATGGTTGCCTCATACGAATGCGATCCTTGCCAATGCAGTAAATAGCAATCGATGTAGTCACAACCCATCCGCTTAATTGAGGCTTCACAGGCTGCAACGGTGCCTTTGGTACTGGCATTACTGGGCAATACCTTACTCACGATTTGCAGTTGATCGCGTTTACTGTGTCCAGCGATTTTTAATGCCTTGCCAATTAAGCTCTCTGCATTACCCGAGGCATACATCTCGGCAGTATCAATTAATCGATACCCCATTTGTATTGCAGCTTCAATCGCTTTCACTTCATCNGANTCAGACCGAGCAGCTTCGNCCATTTGCCAGGTTCCAAGGCCNATGCGAGATTGAAATGTAANGGTCATAGGATGAATCATACCGTGGCCGGTTATTAAGACGAGTCGCTATCTTTCTCCAACAACTCTTCCCAACGCTTCATTGAACGCGTCATTTGCTCTTCTACTTGGGTCAGCTCATTTTTAAGGGTAACGATAACGTGTGCCTCCCCCTTATAAATCTCTGGGTTTGCTAATTGCTCACTTAAAACCAATTGCCTTTTTTCTAGTTGCTCAATTTGATTAGGTAGCTTATCCAATTCTGCTTTCTCTTTATTGCTCAACTTACTCTTGGTAACACTTGGTTTTATCTCGTGCTTGCTCTCTACCTTTTTATCCTCTTTACTAGGCGTTTTATTGACAGAGCTTGCGTTGTTTGCCTGCGTGAACTCATCAAAGCGTTTCTTTTGAACTGTATAGTCCTCATAACCACCTTCGTATTCTTGCCACTTACCATCGCCCTCATAGGCAATCATGCTAGTGACAACGTTATCGAGGAAGGTTCGATCGTGACTCACTAGGAACACTGTACCAGCGTAATCTTGCAAAAGTTGCTCGAGTAGATCTAAGGTATCAATATCCAAATCATTGGTTGGCTCATCGAGTACCAAGACATTGGCTGGTCGAGCAAANAGCCTAGCNAACAAAAGTCGATTGCGCTCNCCACCTGAAAGCGTACTAATCGGCGAGTTGGTTCGCTCGGGCGCAAATAAGAAGTCGCCTAAATAGCTCTTCACATGCTTACGATTACCATTGATCTCAATCCACTCACTACCCGGACTTATAAAATCTTCAAGGGTAGCCTCTAGATTTAAACCTTCGCGCATCTGATCAAAGTAGGCAACCTCAATACGGGTTCCCATGGTTGCAATTCCAGAGTCCGGCTCGATTGTCCCCAAAATTAATTTCAGCAGGGTTGTCTTGCCCGCTCCATTAGGGCCCAAGAGCCCAACCTTATCCCCTCGCAAAATGGTCGCTGTGAAGTTTTGCACGATTGGCTTTTGATAGGATTTACTGATGTTTTGTAAGTCAGCCACGATCTTGCCGCTNCGNTCCCCGGATGAGATAGCAAGCTTGATCTGACCCATGGCATTACGGCGTTGCGCTCTTAGAGTACGTAGCTTCTCAAGTCGAGCTATACGTCCTACGCTCCGTGTTCGCCGAGCTTCCACACCCTTACGCACCCACACTTCTTCTTGTGCCAATAATTTATCGGCTCGGGCATTGGCTAAAGACTCTGAATTGAGTTCTTGTTCTTTTACCTTCTCGTAACTAGAGTAATTACCAGGGTAGCTGCGCAATATTCCGCGATCAAGCTCGACAATACGCGTAGCAACATGGTCTAGGAAGGCCCGATCATGGGTGATGAAGATAATTGCACCCGTATAGGTGTTTAAGAGCTCCTCTAACCACTGAATAGAATCCAAATCAAGATGGTTGGTTGGCTCATCAAGAAGCAAGACATCAGGCATAGTAACTAGGGCCTGCGCAAGCGCTACCCGTTTTTTAGTGCCTCCGGAGAGCTGCCCAATCCTTTGATTGGCATCGAGATGTAAACGGTCTAAGCTTTCGTTAACGCGTTGCTCCCAGTTCCAGCCACCTTGAGCATCGAGCTGCGATTGCAGTTGATCCAAGCGCTCATGATTGGATTCATCCCACTCACCCTCCGAAAGCGCTTCGTACTCTTCACGCAAAGCCTTGACCTGAGCCAAGCCTTCCGCAGCTGCCTC
>JGI25925J51416_10000489_pt1 | contig 9893 bp, 9 predicted proteins | sample LauGreFaBDMM15DN_2_FD_51416 | JGI IMG/M metagenome (IMG submission 51416) | reverse complement strand
ATGAAATGGCTTCATTTCAAGGGTTAACCCTTGGTGTAGGAGGCCATCATGCCTTCAAACGTGCTTGTCAGGCTGGTTCTAAGGCTCTTGCTCTGGCCCACGATGCTNTCCATGGCGCCAAATTGCATGTTGTATCGTTCCATGAGTTTGGTCATGCGGTCTTCCAATTTAGTGAGTTCATCTTTGTATTCAGCAATGCGTTTGGTTAAGTTACTGCTTTGCGTGGCTATGGTGCCGGTATTGGCCAACATGGCCGTAATTGACTTAAAGGCAGTACCAACGGCGCCAGAAGGGGCTGTGCTATAAGCACTCAAATTTTCTGAGTTGCCTGTCAGCATCGTGACGGCTTCGTCAAATTGAGTACTCAAAACCTGGTCTAGTTTNGCGTTGTCTAGTGTCATNACCCCGTCTTTGTCCAATGACAGGCCCATGTCTCTAAAACCTGTCAATTGGCTAGAACCTGATGACACTTGGGGAAACAAAATTTCTCGCATTTGGGTGCGAATGTTGTTCACGACAGAGTTGCCAGCCAAAGTGGCGCCGTAGGTTTCGACGGTAGATTTGGGGTCTGACACCGTACTGAGCATGGTGTTGGCATCGTTATAGGCCTTCACAAGTGCGGTCATTTTTGTTTTGACGGCGGTAGTGTCACGCACCAGTTCNACAGAAGCCGCGCCACCTGTGGTCGGTGTGTACAAGTCCACAGTCACACCAGGAATGACTTCTGTCAGCTTATTGTTTGCTGGCTGAATAGGCACGCCGTTAATCACCACATTACCATTGGCCGCCGCTTGGTAAGCAGATACCTTAAGGGCATCGTAGCCCACTGCAGCTGGGTCGGTGGGGCCAACAGCAAAGTCAACTGCAGCCGAATTGCTGGACAGCGTAAAGCCGCTGTCTCTGCCTGTAGCGCCTGAAACCAAGATGCGATAGGGCGTAGCAGCGTCACCTGTATTAATCAGTTGTGCCTTAACGCCCAAATTGGCACTGTTAATGGCTGACACAATGCCGCCAGGCGTTGATTTGTCGGCTGCCACCACAATAGGCTGAGCAGCCGCACCGTTGATGGACAATGAAAGCGTGATATCAGAGGGCGAAACAGCGGTGCTTGTGTTCACAAACCCAGACGACAAGTTACGCTGCGCCTTGGCCAAACTATTTACCGTGATGCTGTGAGTGCCTGCACTGGCAGTAGCACTTGTGGTGATATTGATGGCACCAGATTGACTGTTTCGAGTGTTCAAAGATTCAAAATCACTTTGATCTTTGATGTCCATTAAGGATGTTTTTAAACCATCTAAGACAAATTTGATGGCCGAATAGCCTGAAATACCGCCTTCGGCTTTGCTAATCTTTTTGTCAATGACATCTTTACGCGGCGCACGCTCCGCTTCTACCAGACTGGTAGCCAGTGCTTTCACATCCATACCCGATCCAGCGCCTAAGGCGGTAATCGCATTGGATGAGGCGGTAGTCGTTGTCGTCATGAGTGACTCCAAGCAAATGCCATATAAAACTTNACTTTATTGATTCGGCGCAACATACAAAAACTTGAGCCTTTATTTCAAATAATTAAAGAGAGTTAGCTGGGCAATCTTGCTAAAACTGCTTTGGGCTGCCTCTAAGCTCAACATTTGCTGGTTCATTTTGGTAATGGCAGCTGCGTAATCTAGATCTTCAACAGTTGATAAGTTGGTCTTCAAGTTGAGAATGGTGTCTTCAATCACGCTTGTTTGTTGATCAATCACGTTCATGTCAGTGCCAATATCTGCATGAGCCAGTGTCATTCCGTTGAGCAGTTCGGTCATTTCACCCACCCCGCGCTGCATGGCGGCGCCGTCTGAGTCATTGATGCCTGAAACCAAATCGTCCATGACTTTGAAAAAACTGACGCCCTGAACGCTGTCTGGAGTAGGACCAGGCCGGTTTAAAGAAACAAACGCATCAGTACCTGTTCGATTGGTAGGGATGCTTCGCTGCTCACCCACCATCACGGCCATTTTGGTTTGATCGCCTTGATAAACAGGGCTAGCACCTGGCGCAGGAGCTTTAAAAGCAGGCTCTCTAGATCTGCTACCAGCGAACAAATAATTACCGTTATTGTCTTTGGCGTTGGCCAAGCTCAGCAATTGATCTCGAACAGCTTGCATTTCTTTGCCGAGTGCTTTTCTATTGATGGGTGACAGCGTGTCGTTGGCAGCTTGTACAACAATTTCTTTGGCACGAATGAGTAAATTGCTGGCACTCTTTAAAGTGGTATCTTCATTTTCAAGGCGTGAACGCAATGTCACCATAGAAGATTGAAAACTTTCCTGTCGGCTCATCACACTTTTTAAGCGTTGAATGACTGCAGCTTGATCAGGTGCATCACTGGGCTTGAAGATTTGTTTGCCTTGGGCCAAGTGAGCTTGACTATCAGCAAGCTTGTTTTGCACAACACTCATCTGATCAGCAGCGCGGTCAAAAAGAAGTTGGGTAGAAATTTTCATAGGTTGATTCCGTTCTTGACCATTCAACGAACTTGCAGAACGCTGTCAAACAATTGACTGGAGACTTGCAAAATTTTGGCGGCGGCTTGGTAAGCTTGTTGATAGCGAATTAAATCGGCCGCTTCATTGTCCAAACTAACACCTGACACTTGATCACGCGTTGATACAGCCTGATCGTGCACCACAGTCAGGGCAGCTTTGGCAATGCTGGCCTGACGGGCAATGTTGCCCATATCATTGACCTGATCGATGTAAGCAGCACCAATAGATTTACCGCTACTGGCCACGGGTGCGTTTTCCAATGCTGAAATCAGCAACATGTTTTCGTTGTTGGCTGTGCCGTCTTGATTACCATTGATCTCGTAAATGTCACCAGCAGAAGGTGGGTTGCTGAAAGATAACTCCAAGCCAAGGTACTTGATACCTGGCTCTAGTTTGCTTGAATCAAAGTCTCTTGACGCTACAACCGTGCCCGTCAGTTTGTCGGTAATGGTGTAGTGCGATGACGTATCAAATTTCAAGATCAATTGCTCTTGGCGCAAGGATTGTTTGGCAGTGACTGGCGTTCCCGTGAATGTGGCGGAAACTGAAGCGTTGCCTGGCCCAGTTACAAACACCAGCAAATCTTCGCCAAATGGTTTACCGGGCTGAGATTTGTCGTTGCCTGGCAAACTTTTGATGTAAACGCCAGTGCTAAATCCTAGATTGGCTAAATCTGAAGGGTCGCCGCCTTCAAAAGTAAGTTCTACAGGGGTATCAACACCAGACTCTAAGCTTCTTGAAATGGATAGACGACCGGTGTAGGTACCAGTCGATAAGCCCAATGAATTATTGTCGTAGAGAATGTCAATGTCATTCCCAAGCTCGTTGCTCAGGGTCAAATCACCATTTGCACTGAGCGTTGCTATGACACCCGTCACACCAGTTAGATCATTGATGTTGGTAACCAACTCTTCGGCAGTGCTTGCGGTAATCACAACAGCACTCCCATAATCACCGGGCTCTCGACTGCCTAATGTGAGCGTTTTGCTAAAGTCAAATTGACTTGAGGGAATTAAGATGCTGTTTTCAGCTTTCGCCGATATGCCCTGTATGCCAGCAATTGCCTGACCATTGATCCAATTGGCAAAGTCGCTAGCCTGCAAAGGTGCACCGTTGCTAGGCATGACTTCGCCTGTCATTATTTCGCCGTTGAGTCTAAACAGCCCACCAGTCATGTAGGTTTGACCCGCAGGAATTCGATAACCTGTCAGCGTGGCTGGTAGAGGTGTCGAAGATAAAGGAATATGCTGTGTGGGGTCTGCCTCCGACATGTCCCATTGAAGCTCCCGGCCCACTTCTGCTTTTGCGCCATAAAAAACTTGAAAATCTTTGTAGTTTGTTTGGTCGCTTATGGGCGAAGCGTTCGGGTCGAATTTGCCATTCAAATAGATGTCGCTGTAAGTGGCTTCAGGATCAAAGCCATTTTCAACAGTCATCAATACAGCCTGTAAGGCCGGGTCTATTAGTGGTGTGCCACCAATTTGCCGACCATCACGTGTAAAGATTTGCAGTTGTTGTGTGGGATCGGCGTCAGACATCAAAATACTGACGTCTTTCAAACCATTGGGAATGGTTGCAACAGCGCCCACGCCACCAACGCCAGAAATTTTGACGGGTATACCAGCATCGCGATGGGCATTGTTTCCCACCAAAGACAGCAAACTAGGCGGTCCCAAAGGCGTTGGCTCTTTAAACACAACATTGGCATCAACACCACTGGTATTTTCTGGATTTTCAATCACTCTAAATTGACTCGCAGCTGCCACTCTTAATGGATCATCAAAAACGGTTTGAATATTGGCAGCTGCGTTGGTTGTTGCCGTGCCTATTTTGAAAAGTGCAGAGCCAGGGTTGCCATAACCATCAATGCCACCCTGATGCAAGGTGTTGACCTCTTTCACAAATTGAGTTGCCAACAGATTAAGTGAGTTGCGACTGGTGCCCAAAATTTGCTCGCGAAACGCCAACATGCCAGAAATTTTGCCGCTTGTGATGGCGGTCAGAGGCTGTGAATTGCCATAGGGGTCCAAGATCAAACTGATTTTGTCAGGTGATTGTTTGTCAATGTTGACCCCAATCATGGTGGACTTGTTGGCCATCACAATCACTTCTCGTGTGAAAGAAGGACCAAGGCTGACGTCAACAGAACCGTTCTGATTAAAGTGCGTATTCAAATGTGCAAATGATGATAAATTCTTCAACAACAAGTCACGTTGGTCTAACAAATCAGGTGGTTGCGATTCAGCCGTGGGCTGCTTGGTCATTTGCTGATTCACTTGAGCAATTTGTTTGGCCAAGTTGTTCACTTCGTTGACGTAGCCGTTGATCGCATCGTCGGTCTCGTTTTGCACCAAGTCGAGTTGAGAAGACAACTGACTAAAGCGCGAAGCCAAACCTTGCGAGTCGCGAATAAAACTGCTGCGTTTCACCGAAGATGCTGGGTCTGCCGACAATTCGCGCGTGGTGTTGAAAAATTTGTCCAAAGCGCTGTTAAGGCCCATGGAGTCGCTGCCCATCACATCAATCACACGATTGGCATAGTTCACCATGGGCTCTTGGCTGGCCAGATCGCTGGTGCTGTTGCGCAAGTTCAACTCGGCAAAGTTGTCGTATTGGCGCTTCACGCGGTCAATCATCACACCGGTGCCCAAATACACGTTACCAATTTTGGCAGTCGGATTAGATTGCAAAACCACTTCTTGGCGCGAGTAACCTTCTGTTGCCACGTTGGCAATGTTGTTACTGATGGTGCCTAGGGCGCGTTGATAAGACGCTACAGCATTGGAGGCAACGCTGACTAAGTCGGTCATGAGCCGCTCCCTTTAATTGGCTTGGCCGGCGTATTCAATTGAAATGTTTGCGGCTTGGGTAAGGCAATACCTTCTAATTTGGGATTCAGTTTGTCCAGGGACATGCCCATGGCTTTGGGGTTCAGTGCCATGCCTTTGGCAGCGGCATTGAAAGCGGCAGGATCTTGCCGTTGCTTCAAAATATCTGCCGTTGTGGCAATGTTGGCTTGTTGTTGTTCTAAGTTCTTAACCAACATGTCTGCCAGGCCCATGCTGTTTTTCTTGGCCAATTGAACCGATACCTCTTTGTCGAACATGCCTTCAAAGGTTTCCATGGTGTTCGACTCAGACATTTCGCTCTTCACAATAGATTCCCGCATGGATTTCATCATCATTTGCAGGAAAAGTGCTTCAAACTGCTGTGCAGTCTCGCGGATGGCGCCTTTGGCGTCCTGACGAGCTTGACCCTTGAGCTTGCCTAGACCATCAAAGTCGAGGTAAGAATTGGTAGAGGGCGGTGTCAGGGCTTCCATGATGAGACTCTTTAAACGGTTCCAAATTTGGGTGCCTGAGTCTCAAAATGAGGCTCTTAAAGTGTCAAAACGTCAACACCGGCAAGCAAGATATGCAAAACTCGTGCCTGCTTAAATAACGATCAGTTCTGCCCTCAAACTGCCAGAGCTCTTGAGAGCCTCCAAAATGGCAATGAGGGAAGAGGGCGAGGCGCCCACTTGGTTCACAGCGTCCACAATTTGACGTAAATCAACGCCAGGTTGGAACAGAAACATGGGTTTATTGGGTTCGCTGACGTTCACTTCAGCGTTTTGAACGGGTGTGGTTTGGCCCTGGCTGAAGGCGCCGGGCTGAGAGACTTCATTGGTGGCAGCAATGGCCACAGAAATAGTGCCGTGCGTTACGGCGGCGGCTGTGACACGAACATTTCGGCTAATGACCACCGTACCGGTTTTGGCATTGATGACCACTCGCGCCGGCGGTTCGCCTGGCATGACGTCCATGTTTTCGATCATGCTCATGAACGCGACACGCTGCGTCAGGTCTTGTGGTGCTTGCAATGTAATGGAAACGCCGTCTAAAGCCCGTGCCACATCAGGACCAAAGCGGCCATTGATGGCACTCACAATGGCATTGGTGGTGGTGAAATCGCTCTCGCGAACATTCAAAACAATGCGGTCGGCTTTGTCAAAAGGGTTGTCAACAACGCGCTCTACTGTGGCGCCTGCGGGTATGCGTGCTGCCGTAGGAACGCCAATGGATACTTTTGAGCCCGCTGCAGCTGCGTCAATGCCAGTGGCTGTGAGGGAACCTTGCGCCAGCGCATAAATCTCACCGTCTACACCGCGAAGGCTGCTGAGCAACAAGGTGCCGCCGCGCAAATTGCTGGCTTTGCCAATGGCCGACACGTTGATGTCAATTTTCTGGCCAGGCTTGGCAAAGCCAGGCAGCTCNGCCGTGACCATCACGGCGGCCACATTTTTAATGTCCAACTTGCCAGAACTGGTGGCTGTTTCAAAGTCAGACAAAGGGCCTTCCATGCTAACGCCCAAACGGTTTAGCAAAGTCTTCATGCTTTGGGCCGTAAAAGAAACATCGGAACCATCACCCGTGCCTTGCAAGCCGACCACCAAGCCGTAGCCAATCAGCTGGTTAGACCGCATGGCTGCTACTGTTGTGAGGTCTTTAATGCGGTCGGCAAAAGCCGATGTGCCAGTTAAAGAGAGCACTAACAAAAGAACAGTCCAAGAGGCTGTCCAGGCTTTGAATATTTTTTTCATGGCGATCTTTAAACTGAGTTCAATGGGCTAGGACTGAGTCCAACATTAGAAAGGCCAAATTTTGAGAAGTGCACTGGTGCCCCAACCTGCTTTGGTGGCATTGGCCAAGTCGCCTGTACCTTTGTACGCAATTTGGGCATTGGCCAAGCGGCGAGACTGCACCGTGTTGTTAGGCGCTACATCATCGGGACGAATAATTCCGGCCACCTGAATGATTTCAGAACCTTCAGTCAGCGCCAATTGTTTTTCACCGCGCAAAACCAAATTACCGTTGGCCATCACCTCTACAACTGACACAGCCACAGAACCATTCAAGCTGGCCTGCTGATCTGCCGCGCCAGTGCCTTTGTTAGACACAGAGCCGCCTGCCATGTTGATGCCCTTCATGAAGCCACCTAGGCCTGCGCCATAAGATTTGAGGCCTTCGGGAATGAGGGTATTAGAAGAGTCGCGCGTAATAGTGCCATTTTGCGTGCGTGCTGCTTGAGTGGACTCATTTAACAAAACGGTAATGACATCACCCACCTGAAAGTTTCTGCCTTTGCCAAACCAACTGTCGCTCTGGCGCCCGACGTAAATAGCGCCTGTGGCCATGGTTTCTCGTACGTTTTGAACAGGATAGACAGGCTCAAATTGAGGCGAGTGCGTCATGGCTTGGGGTGGCATCACACTTGTGCAAGCTGTCATGTTTGCAGCTACCAAAACGGTACCTAACAAAGTTGCAGTACGGCCCCAAGAGACACAATATGGCTTAGCAGAAGTTGAAACGTTTTTCATGGTGTGCTTGCTTCAGAACTTATTAGAGGTTGTTGTTAATGAACTTCAACATGCCGTCTACCGCAGAGATGGCTTTGGAGTTGATTTCGTAAGCGCGTTGAGTTTCGATCATGTTGACCATTTCTTCCACCACGTTGACGTTGGAGGCCTCTAAGGTGCCTTGCATCAATGTGCCTGCACCTGTCACGCCAGGTTGCAACACTTGAGGTGCACCCGAAGCAGGTGTCTCTTTCATCAAATTCTGACCTTTAGATTCCAAGCCGCTTGGGTTGACAAATCGAGCCAACTGAATTTGCCCAATGACTTGCGAACCGCCAGCAGCCAATTCGACAGAAACCGTACCATCGCGACCAAAAGTGACACTAGATGCTGTGTTGGGAATGGTGATGGCAGGCTGCAGCAGAGCACCTGACGCAGTGACAATTTGGCCAGTGTTGGACAATTTGAAATTGCCATCGCGGGTGTAGGCAATGGTGCCGTCTGGCTGTGAAATTTGGAAAAAACCTTCACCGGCAATGGCCATGTCCAAGGGGTTTTGCGTATTCACCATGTTGCCTTGGGCGTGCTGCTTTTCTGTTGCAACCACACGAACACCGGTACCCAGCATCAAGCCTGTTGGGGCTTGTGTGTTGGCGCCAGTTTGGCCGCCAGCTTGGCGAATGTTTTGATACAGCAAGTCTTCAAACACAGCGCGGTCGCGTTTGAAACCTGTTGTATTGACGTTGGCCAAGTTATTGGAAATCACGTTCATGCGCGTTTGTTGCGCATCCAAGCCAGTTTTGGCAACCCACATGCTAGCGTCCATGGCGAGCTCCTTTTAAATAGTCAGTTGGTTAAAAAACGTTAAGAGGCGCGCATCATGCTGCCGCCCGACTCATCAACGTCTTTGCTTTGTTTGATCACGTTTACTTGCATTTCAAATGAACGGCTTTGGTCCATAAGTTTCACCATGACTTCCATGGCGTTCACGTTGGAACCTTCTAAAGTTTCAGGCGTGAGGCTGACCAGTTTGCCTGTGACAGGAATGTCCTCGTTGGGCTTGCCCACCACGCGGTAAAGACTGTCTTCACGACGTTCCAAATTAACTTGACTGGCATCGCGCAATAAAATTCTGTCAATAAACACAGGGGCTGCGACACCTACTTGGGCTGGATTGGTTGCGAACACCGAGCCATCTTTGCTAATTTTGACAAAGAAGCCTGGTGGAATCGTGATGGGGCCACCGCCTTGGCCGCGAACCAATGCACCTGTTCCCATTTCTAAAACACCTTGGCCATTTAACTTTAAGTCGCCGCGGCGCGTAAATGCCAATTCGCCATTTGGTGCGGTTACGCCCATCACAGCCTGATCGTCCATGGCTATGTCAAGATCGCGGCCGGTTTTGACAATCACACCTGGTCGCATGTTGATGTTGTCGGTTGAAAATGCTTGCGGTTGCAAACGAGATTCAAAACCAGCACCTTGCACTTTTAAAGTGAGCATGGCGGCTTCAAAGCTTCGTTTAAAACCAGGCGTTGCCACGTTGGCCAATTCGTTGGTCGTCATCTGACGGGCTGTACGCCCTTCATTGATGGCGGCTGCGGCGTTAAAGGCTAAACGATCCATGCTGAGGTCCTGGTTTTAAATCAATGCGCTAAGTATTAAGAGCGCAAGTTAATGATGGCCGACGTCATGGTGCTTGATGTCTCAATGGCTTTGGCGTTGGCCTGGAAGTTACGTTGAGCGGTAATCAAGTCCACCAATTCTTGTGTCAAGTCCACGTTGGCTCGTTCTGTGGCACCAGCACGCAAGGTACCGAAACCCGCAGAACCTGGCGTACCCAAAATAGGCTTACCAGATGCTGCAGAGGTCAAGAAGCTAGAGTCACCAATCTGACGCAAACCCACAGGGCTTGAAAAGTTGGCCAGCAAAATTTTGGCCAAAGATTTTTGTGAACCATTAGAGAACGAAGCACTCACCAAACCGTCGTTACCGATGGTCACACCCACCAAGTCACCTTCTGG
>JGI25925J51416_10000488_pt1 | contig 9897 bp, 11 predicted proteins | sample LauGreFaBDMM15DN_2_FD_51416 | JGI IMG/M metagenome (IMG submission 51416) | reverse complement strand
AAGAAAAGGAAATTATTATTGCTGGAGTTGTAGGCGAGGGCTTTGCCTTAGCTAAAATGCTGTGTGAACATATCCAAGAAATCTCAAAGCTACATGCAAAGGCGGTGGAAATTCAGCTAAATAAAGAAATTCCATACGATCAACCCGTAAGTTTTGACTGTTCATTAGACCTATTTGAAAACAAAGTGATTGTGGTCGTTGACGATGTTTTAAACACAGGTCGAACTTTTTCTTATTCTCTAGCCCCTTTTTTAAGTATTCCGGTTAAAAAAATTCAAGTAGCTGTTTTGGTTGATCGCAATTACAGAAAATTTCCGATTTCAGCTGATTACAAAGGTTACGAATTGTCTACGACTCTTTCTGAGCACGTTGAGGTAATTATTTCCGATGCTAAAAAAAGAGGCGTCTATTTACATTAAGATTTCCAAATCTCCCAAGCCTTGTCGGCCTGACCGATTAACATGTCAATTCCCGTATGCGTGCCACCTACGCGAGCGGCAATTCCTTTTTTAAGAAATAAAGTTTCTAATGGGTTATAAACGGCATCATATAAAAAATGCTGTTCATTCAAAGCCGCGTAAGGCAAAGGTGGACTTGTATCAATATTTGGAAACATCCCAAGGGGTGTGGTATTCACAATCAGACCTATTTCAGAAATAAATCTTGGAATTTCTTCATAGGATATAGCATCGTCGGAAGCGACTCGAGAAACTTTAATCACAGGAATTCCTAGATCTTCCAAAGCAACGATAATGGCTTTAGCAGCTCCCCCTTGACCCAAAACCAACGCTTTTTTTGATTTAAAATAGGCCAAAGCGGTCCATGAAGTAAGTGTATTTTTAAAACCCCAATAATCTGAATTATACCCGATGGTATGCCCGTTTGACAAAATTTTAATTGTATTGACCGCACCTATTTTTTTAGCAGCAGAATCTATCTCGCTTAAAAATGGCATGACGAGTTGTTTATAAGGAATCGTTACATTTAAACCCTTTAAAGTGGATTTATGTTGGGCCAATAAACCAGGAAATTCGTCAATCGAAGCGATGGGAAATTGTTCATACGCATGTGATTGAGACAGCCCTAGCGATTGAAATTTTTCAGTAAAATACTTTTTAGAAAATGAGTGCCCGAGAGGAAAACCAATTAAGCCATAAAGAGAAGATATAGCCATAAAATTCTACTTAGCGAAGCGTTGCTTGATCAATCCAACCAAAATAGGCAATACCGAAACCCCTACAATTCCAAGGACTACCTTTTCGAAATTTTCCTTCACAAAGGCATTATCTCCTAAATAAAACCCCGCCATGGTAATGGATGTAACCCAAAGGCAAGCGCCTAAAAATCCATACAGTAAATAAACGGGGTACGACATGCGGCCGGCACCGGCAACAAATGGAGCCACCGTTCTCACGATAGGAATAAATCTGGCAAGAATAACCGTTTTAGCCCCATACTTAGCATAAAATGTTTCTGTTTGTTCCACATGTGAACGTTTTAAAAACAAGATTTGCTCCCTCTCCCTAATCCAAGAACTGAAATATTTTCCTAAAAAATAATTGACTTGATCCCCAGATAATGCTGCTAAAATAAGCAAAGGAATAACATAATAAACATCTATTTGGCCCGAAGCAGAGGCCAACAAACCCACTGAAAATAGCAAAGAATCGCCAGGAAGTAAAGGCATAACTACCAGTCCCGTTTCCACAAATACAATTAAAAATAAAAGGGCATAAGTCAAAGATCCGTTGGCCGAAATAAACTCAGTAAGAAATTGCAAGGGATCTTTTAACAAATCCAAAAGTAATTGAAGCATGTTTGTATTTTTGAAAAATTAATGAACCCCAAACACCCTTTATTTGTGTTGGGCAGGCCCTAAAAATGTAATTTATTTAGTTAAAAAATCGTCAAATGTATCCCCTCGTAAACCTAACCGAATGGTTTCTAACGAAATAACTTCGTTAGGAGCGATATTGCCGACATTCACATTGGCGCCCACTAACTTAACAAACCAAACTTGTTGGGACTTCTGAGGGGCCTCCCAAATGATTTTTTCTTCGGGAATTTCAGTCAAAATCTCTTCCACTAATCCTTGTCGAACTTCTCCTGAAGAACGGAATAAACCCACATTTCCTCCTTCTCTAGCTTCTCCAATCACTTTCCACGAACCGGCTTCCAATTCCATTTTCATCAATTTGATCCACTTATAGGGAGGAATTATTTTAGCTTCATCTTTGGAACCTACTTCAGAAAGAACAATCACTTGCTTCGATAATTTCTGAATAAATTCACATTTTACATCGGAAGGCATGTCCACGGAACCATCTGAAATTTCAGCATATTCCATGCCATATTGGTCTAATACACGCTGATATTCATCCACTTGGCCACGAATATAAAATGCTTCAAATAAGGTACCGCCAAAATAAACGGGAATTCCCGCTGATTTATAAATGGCTAATTTTTCTTTCAAATTAGGTGTCACATAAGACGTGGCCCAACCTAGTTTGACGATGTCGGTATGAGCACCGCCCATCTCAATGAAATCCTCTACTTGCCTTAAACTCAAGCCTTTGTCCATGACCATCGTCAATCCCTTTTGACGTGGTTTTGAAGTTCTCTCTGGAATTTGATCTAAAATATAATTCATATTGTAATATTGGCTGTGATTTTCTTCATATAAATTTAAATAGAAATTTGGTACAAAAATAAGCATTCCGAATGAGGTCAGCAAACCTTTTCGAATTCTGTTAGTTTAATAATTTATCATAATTTCACCATATATTTACACATTCAAAAAAATTCTACCGATGAAAACAACATTATTATTATTGCTAAGCACCTTTATTCTACAGGCAAATTCATTTGCAAATTCAGGTCCTGATGCCATTATAGGCGAGTGGCTTTCCCAAGAAAAAGACGGAAAAATCAGTATTTACAAACAAGGAGATAAATTTTATGGTAAAATCTCATGGGGAAAAACACCTGGTAAAAAGGACGTAAATAATCCTGAGGCCAAATTAAAGAATCGTGACCTCATTGGATTAGTTATTTTACAAGATTTCAAGTACAAGGGTTCTGCCTGGGAAGATGGCAAAATTTATGACCCAAAATCAGGCAAAACCTATGATTGCATTTTGAAAGTAAAGGATAATAACAAAGTCCTGGAAATCCGAGGATATGTGGGCGTGCCTATGTTTGGTCGGACCGCGACCTGGACCCGCTCGTAAAAAAATATTTTTCCGCCTAACAAATTATATGAAACCAAACGAAACGGTTCTTCAGTTTTTGAACCAAAATTTAAATCGCAAGATTGTTGACGGAAATCCGAATCCAGTATCTTCTTGGCTAGATGGCACCTTGAAGCTTGCCAAATTAGGGTCAATTACAGCCGAATTTGACGTTAGAGCTGACCAATGTAATCATGCTGGCGTTTTACACGGAGGAATTATTTCAACGATGTTGGATGAGATCATGGGCATGACCCTAATTACGGTTCAGATAGATCATCTTTATGTAACCGTCAATTTACATGTGGACTTTCTATATGGGGCTAAAGCAGGTGAAAAAATTACCGTTACATCAGAGGTCTACCGAGTGGGCAAGAAAATAGCTAATGTAGAAGCTAAAATGTACAATCAGGATGGGAAAATTTTGGCAAAAGCGACGAGNAATTTAGCGGCCACTTCGATTCCGATTAAAATTTAAGAAAGCGTTTGGTAGACTAGAAAAGCGGACAAATACGCTAATGCGGTCATATATCCGAATTGAATCAACGGGTATNTCCACGATTTAGTTTCTCGGTAGGTCGTTGCCANNGTNCTCATGCATTGCATGGCAAANGCATAGAAAATCAGCAATGAGAATCCTAAAGCTAGATCATACATCGGCTTTCCTGTTTGGGGATTTATCTCAGCGCGCATTCTATTTTTGATCGTCGCATTTTCATTGTCAATCTCACCCCCTAAACTATAAATCGTGGACATGGTGCCCACAAATACCTCTCGGGCCGCAAATGAAGTGATAAGCGCAATACCTATTTTCCAATCATAGCCCAAAGGCCTGATAGCCGGTTCGATAAACTTACCAAAATGACCCGCATAGGAATTTTCTAATTTTTCCCCGGCAATTTTATTACTCAGTTCAACACCTGATAAATTCGGATTTTGAATTTTAATTCGGTTGCTCGCATCCTCCATACTATTACCAGGGCCATAGCTGGCTAATACCCATAAGATAATCGAAATAGCTACAATGACTTTACCCGCTTCAAAAACAAAAGCCTTCACATTATTCAAAATTGTATAGCTCACATGCTTAAATCTCGGTGCTTTATAGGTGGGCAATTCCATGATGAAGTAACTCTTTTCCTTCGCCTTGAGAATCAATTTCATGATGTAGGCCGAAAATAATGCCATAAAAAATCCCAGTAAATACAAGATAAACAACACCAATCCTTGTAAATTGAAAAGCCCAAACAAAGTATTTTTTTCAGGAACCACTAAGGCAATCAACACGGTGTAAATTGGCAATCGCGCCGAACATGACATCAAAGGCGTCACCAAAATAGTAATCAAACGGTCTTTTCGAGACCCGATCGACCGAGTACTCATAATGGCAGGCACAGCACAGGCCACACTTGACAGAAGGGGAACGACCGACTTCCCATTTAATCCAAATCGGCGCATTAATTTATCCATGATAAACATCACCCGAGACATATAGCCCGTTTCCTCCAACATAGATATAAAGAAAAACAAGAAGGCGATTTGTGGAATAAAGATCAACACGCCCCCAATTCCTGCAATTAATCCATCGGTCAACAAACCTCTAAAAGTTGATTCTGGAAGTATGCCCTTTAGCCAATCATTTAAAAAAGCCACACCGGCGTCGATGGCATCCATGGGATAGGTGGCCCATGTAAAAACAGCTTGAAACATGACAAATAAAATCGCCAAAAAAAACAGGTATCCGCCAACAGGATGTAGAAATAATTTATCTAATCGGTCTGTCCACGTTTTCACCGGAGGCGCATCCCATTGTCGATTTAAATTAATCACGCAACGATCGACCACCTCCGTTAAAAACTCGTAGCGCTTGACGGTTTCGGCCGACTTATATTTTTTGGGTTCAAAACTATGTTTGACCGTAATTTGATCCAAAACATCACATTGAGCCTTTGTAAACATTTTCATTCGATCATGTTCCATCAGCCAAAGTAAACAACGGTAAGGATCCACTTCTCCAAAAGCCGCCTGAATTTCGGTGATCAACTCATCCGATACGGGTAGTGGCAAGCCATCATTGGATGCAAATCGATTTTCTAACGTTTTTTGAACCGATAATTTTAATCCGTTAACCCCAATCCCCTTTTTAGCATTTACCTCCGCCACCTCAACACTTAGTTCTCTAGCTAACTTGATCGAGTTAATCACATATCCCTCATTTTCCGCTACGTCAATCATGTTGAGAGCCAAAACGGTTGGAATTCCCAAGTCACGAACTTGAGAAAAAAGCAATAAATTTCGCTTTAAGTTAGATGCATCTGCCACGACAATGACCATATCNGGATAATCAGGATGTGCCGGATTGCCCAAAATATTAATCACNAANTCCTCGTCGATGGACTTTGGATAAATACTATATATTCCTGGTAAATCTAAAATCTCAATTTGATTTTTTGGACCTAATTCCCATATTCCGGTTAATTTATCCATGGTCACGCCAGGNAAATTTCCCGTTTTTTGNCGTAGGCCAGTCAATGTGTTGAACAAGGACGACTTCCCCGCATTTGGGTTTCCAATCAATGCTATTTTAGGGATTTTAGCCAATTTACTTATGATTAATTAGGATGGTGGCCGCCTCTTCTCTTCGCATCGATAGAGTATAACCTGAAACTTTAATGGCAATAGGGTCGCCAAATGGGGCATGATGCGTTAAAATAACTTCCGTACCTGGCAAACAACCCATTTCTAATAATTTTAANGAAAGTTTTTCATCCGTAAAACCTGAAATAAACCCGTGTTCNCCAATACCCAAATCTGCAACTGTACGCATATAGAACTAAGCTTTCCTATTTAGAATTATTCAAAATTAGCTACAAATGTACTAAGTATATCCGAGCTAAAAAATGATCAAGTAGAGATTTAATTTGATGTCTACAGCTGAAAGATTTAAATCAACAGATTTACGATTAATCCCAGGGTAAAATACTTATATAATATTCCTTAAAGCAAATTTTCTGTCGTAAATTGCGTGTCCGATTAGATTAATTCATGCTAATAAACGAAATACGCGTGTTGGTTAAAAAAGAAATCCAGATGGAATGGCGTCAGAAATACGCGATTCATGGATTGCTCTTGTATTTGGCCTCCACTATATTTGTTTGTTATTTATCTTTTAAGGCCAAGCAACAAGCCATCAATCCCATCACCTGGAATACTTTATTTTGGCTCATTATCTTATTTATCGCCGTCAATGCCATCGGTAAAAGTTTCACGCAAGAATCAAAACAGCGCAATATATTTTATTATTCGATCGTAAGCCCAGAAGCGGTCATCTACTCGAAAATTTTCTACAATGCGCTGTTTTTATTTTATTCTTGGGTCATGGGCAATCCAGTAGGGAATTTACCTTTGTATCTGCTCTCATTGCTATTAGGATCTATTGGTTTTTCAGCTACCTTGACCATGGTCGCTGGAATCGCTGCACAAGGCGAAAATTCAGCCACACTGATGTCGGTTCTTAGTTTTCCTATCATCATTCCACTCTTATTGCTATTACTTAAACTATCAAAAAGTGCGATGGATGGAATATCCATGCAGGAGAATTGGGATGAAATGGCTACTTTGGCCGCCTTAGACGTAATTGTTATAGTATTATCAGGAATTTTATTCCCCTATATATGGAGACATTAAAAAAGAATTATTGGAAAATAGCCTGTATGCTGCTTTTGATCTATACGATTTGGGCAGGATTTATGGGGAAAGTGCCCCGACAAGCCATTCTAAATGAAACCGTGAGAAATTTATATTTTCATGTCACGATGTGGTTTACCATGATTTTTTTATTGGGAACCTCGGTATACCATTCGATTCAATACCTTCGAAAATCAGACATCAAAAGTGATCTCATTTCCAATGCCTATGTGGAAACCGGTTTAGTTTTTGCCACCTTAGGTCTAGTTACAGGTAGCCTTTGGGCGAAATTTACGTGGGGAGATTGGTGGACCAACGACCCCAAATTAAATTCGGTTGCCATCGGTCTATTAATTTATTTGGCCTATGGCTTAGTACGTTCCTCCATGCCAGATGAACAGCAAAAAGCAAGAATATCAAATGTTTATAATATTTTCGCCTTTGTTATTTTCATGATTTTGATTTGGATATTGCCTCGTATGACCGATTCATTGCATCCAGGAAATGGAGGGAATCCGGGATTTTCAAAATATGATTTAGACTCCAATATGCGATTGGTCTTTTACCCGGCCATTATCGCTTGGACCCTGTTGGGCTATTGGATCACAAACCTTAGAATTCGAATTAAAAAACTAGCATATTTAATATCAGAAAACGAATAGACATGAAATTTTTAAACACTTTATTGATTCTTTTAGTTAGCAGTTTTACTGGGATGGCCCAACAAGCCGACATCGAAATGGCAGATCAATTCCGTGCAGATGGAAAAATCTACGTGGTTATTGCGGTTGTTTTGTTGATACTCGTAGGAATTTTTATCTATCTTTTCAACTTAGACAAAAAAGTTACCCGACTGGAAAAAGAGGTTTCTAAGAACGCTTAATATGAAAAAAACACATATCATTGGTTTGATTTTAGTGGCCATTGCTATCGGCATTATTTTAATTACGACGAGCGACGCGAGTACGTATGTTGGCTTTGATGAAGCAGAAAAAATATCGAAATCTGACCCATCCCAAAAAGTACATGTCGTAGGAAAACTTAAAAAAGATGCTCAAGGGAAGATTATAGGCATGATATTTAATCCTGCCTTGGATGCAAACCGACTAGAGTTTACGGTGTCAGATAGTTTAGGCCGTGAAAACCAAGTCATTTATGCCGCCCCAAAGCCTCAGGATTTTGAAAAATCCGAAAAAATTGTTTTAGTCGGAAGTATGAAAGCAGACAAGATCTTTTATTGCGACAAAATTCTTTTAAAATGCCCATCCAAATATCAGGAGGGTACAATTTCTGTTGATTCAAGTGCTTCACTAGAAGCGATAAAATAAATATGATACACGAAAATATTGGCACGACGGGTCATTTAATGGTAATTGGGTCATTTGTAACGGCCGCTTTAGCCACATTTTCATACTTTAAAGCGACTCAGTCAACCGATGAACTCGCCGGAAATGATTGGAAAAAAACGGCTAGAGCCTTATTTATTATTCATTTATTTTTAGTGATTGGCGTGGCGACTAGCCTTTTTGTCATTATCTACAATCACTATTTTGAATACCACTACGCGTTCACNCATTCTTCATTAGCACTGCCTAANATGTTCATGATTTCATGCTATTGGGAAGGCCAAGAAGGCTCATTTTTACTTTGGATATTCTGGCAAGCCATTTTAGGGGTGATTTTAATGATCAAAAATCCTAAATGGGAATCGCCTGTAATGACTGTTTTTGCCTTAGTGCAAACNTTTTTAACCTCCATGATTTTAGGTGTCATCATTCCATGGATCGATTTGAAAATCGGATCTTCACCATTTCTTTTNTTNAGAGAGGCGCAGCCCGACTTACCCGTCTGGAGTTTACAGCCTAATTTCATTCCAAAAGATGGGCGAGGCNTAAATCCTTTACTACAGAATTATTGGATGGTGATTCATCCGCCAACACTCTTTTTAGGTTTTGCCTTGACNCTCGTTCCGTTTGCTTATTTAATNGCNGGACTTTGGAAAAATAAATTGACCGAATGGATAAAACCCGCTTTGCCTTGGGCTGCATTTTCAGCCGCCATTTTAGGGATTGGAATTACCATGGGTGCCTATTGGGCTTATGAGACTTTAAATTTTGGAGGATATTGGAATTGGGATCCGGTGGAAAACGCCTCTTTTGTTCCATGGCTCGTTTTAATTGGCGCCATTCACACNATGATTGCCCATCGGAATTCAAGTGCTGCNNTNAAAACTTCCATTATTTTGGTCATCTCGACTTTTATTTTAGTCCTTTATTCNACTTTTTTAAATCGGTCTGGGGTGCTAGGAAATGCNTCCGTTCACTCGTTTACAGATTTAGGCCTNTCGGGCCAACTCCTAATCTACATGTTTACGTTTTTAATTGGGGCCATAATTTTAGCGGTGTATCGTTGGAAAAGTTTACCCAAAGATGAAAAGGAGATTGGCATTTACCATAAGGAGTTTTGGATTTTTGTCGGAGCTTCTGTGTTGACCTTATCAGCATTCCAACTCATTTTTACGACTTCCATTCCTGTATACAATAAAATTGCAGAGGCCTTCGGCATGGTTTCAAATATAGCTTTGCCTGCCGATCAAGTCGCACATTACAGTAAAATTCAAATTTGGATATTCATTGCAGTAGCACTTTTAAGTGGAGTAGGCCAATATGTATGGTGGGGAAAATTAAAACAATCTACTTCATTTAAGCCATTATACTCTTCTCTTTTGATTTCAGTTTTATTAACTGTGATTGTCATTAATTTCGAAAAGGTTTATGAAATCCCATACATCGCTTTATTGTGGAGCGGACTTTTTTCATTAGTTGCTAACGGCCAAATATTGTGGTTTTTAACGAAGCAAAAATTCTCCATTGCCGGAGGCGCACTCTCCCACGTAGGCCTGGCGATTATGATTATAGGCGTTTTGTTTTCGTCTGGCTATTCTAAAGTTGTTTCGCTCAATCGATCTGGCTTTGCTATT
>JGI25925J51416_10000485_pt1 | contig 9915 bp, 7 predicted proteins | sample LauGreFaBDMM15DN_2_FD_51416 | JGI IMG/M metagenome (IMG submission 51416) | reverse complement strand
AGGCTGGGTCGACCTGCAAAAAACCAGAGACGAGTCTTTGCTCTCCATCCGCCGGGCTGGAGCCGACATCATCTTCACCTATTTTGCCAAGGATATGTGACGGCATCAGCGGTTACCGCTACCAGCCTCTCGCCTTCCACTTTCCACCAGCCACTGGCCATTCTTTCCTTCCTGATCGTCCGCCTTACAATATTCATATGCCCGTGGAAACCGACTATCAGCTGATTGAGATCAAAGTCCAAACCCTCCAGCAGATCTTTAACTCAATCGATCCCTCCCCCTTTCATGAGCGGGATCTCGATCCCGAGGCAGAGGAGTTCATCGTCAGCTGGGCTCGAGAGCACTCTCTCCAAAGACCTTTCAAGCTCATCGTTCATCTCAGTCAAAACTGCGACCGAGTGGAGGCCGAGCGGACTCTGCAAGAGTCGATCCACCACTACTTTCAGTATCGATACGAATTGAATCGACGCGAATTCAAACAAATCCTTCGTCATGGATGGATCAACCTGATCATCGCCACATCCTTCCTTGTCGCCTGCATGATGGGAGCACAAGCCATCCACGCCGAATTCGGACAGTTTCAGTCTATTATTCAGGAGGGGCTAATCATCCTTGGATGGGTCGCCATGTGGCGCCCTCTCGACATTTACCTTTACCGCTGGTGGCCTGTTCACCGTATGGGCAGGATCTACCGTGGATTGAGCCGAATGCCGATAGAGATTCGAAAGCCTTGAACTACTAACTCAATGAGTTCGGTTTGACCTACGTACTATCTTTTCCACTTATTGTTTTAGCCGAAAGACCTCCCAGCCCCATCGTGTCAGTCGGTGCTAGAACCACCGAAAACAATGGGCCACCAAAACATCGATAACTATATCTAGGGGTGAGTTCCCCAAAGCGTCCGAAGCCACGATCAACTAAAGCTAATTAATTCACCGACTGAGAAAACCTGAGAATCCCCTTCTCGGCATCGTAATTTAGAATACGGGTCTTTCCGGTCTTTTTATTCGTCACACTCACCATAGCGGTGTTTCCGCTCTGATTGACTGCTGTGACCTCCTCATCGTCTCTGGCCACAGATGAGGTCCAACGGCTAATTCCGTTTGTACCGATCCCAGCAATCCTTCGTTCGTCTTTCTTAACCACGATAGTGGGCCCCTTTTCTCCACTAAAAACATTGCAACCAAGAAGCAAAGAGAAGCCGATGCAAAGAATTGCCGTGAAAGGGTGGGCGAAGCGAAGATTGATCACTTGAAAAGCAGGAGTGCAGCTACAATGAAAATATTAATAAACGCCAAGGGAATGAATACTTTCCACCCTAGGTTCATTAGTTGATCGTACTTAAAACGAGGAATGGTCCAACGAATCACGATAAAGAACGCGATAAAAACCAGTATTTTTATTAAAAAAACCCCTACCGAGACAAATCCAAACCACCAAGGCATCCCATGCCCAGCCAGCCAAGCAGGCAAAGCCCATCCTCCCAATGTTTGTGGCATGGGAAGTCCGTTGAACCAAGGAAGCGGAAGACTCCAGCCTCCTAGAAAAAGAGTCACCATCATGGCGGAGGCCGAGATCATTGCGGCATATTCCCCAAGGAAAAAGAGGGCAAAGCGCATGCCCGAATACTCTGTATGATAACCCCCAACCAGCTCCGTCTCGGCCTCAGGCAGATCGAATGGCAGCCGATTCGTCTCCGCAAATGACGCGATCAGAAACACAAGAAATGAGAAAGCCAAACAAATCCCAATCAAAATACCAACCATCCCATCTCCGAAATCCGGAACAGCCAGCCAACCATGCTGGACTTGATAATCGACAATCTTTCCCAGGTTGAGTTGTTGGGTAACTAGAAAGACAGGTACAACCGAAGCTCCCATCGCAATCTCGTAAGAAATAATTTGTGCAGACGAGCGTATACCTCCGAGGAACGGATATTTTGAATTCGATGCCCAACCTGCCAAAACAACCCCGTAAACACTTAGGGATATGACTGCGAAGACAAAGAGAAGCCCGACATCTAGGTTGGCAACTACCCCGCTAATTTGAAACGCCTCCACCGTCGCAGAGTTCCAATGAAGCGAAGCTGCAAACCAGCTCGCTAGGGGCCGAAGATCGAATCCAGGACTGAAAGGAATCACAGCCACTGTCACTAGAGCAGGAACCATCGCCAAAATCGGGGCTAAGTTGAAATAGAGTTTATTTACGGAGGCGGGAACAAACTGCTCCTTGAGCAAGAATTTCATGGCATCGGCAAGACCCTGACCTAATCCAAAGATTCGAATATTAGTAAAAGGAATCCCGACTCGGTTTGGACCCATGCGATCCTGCATCCAGGCGCTTAACCTTCTCTCTGCAGTCACGCTTCCGGGAACCATGACCAGAACTATCCCAGCCACTGCCATGGCTTTGAGAAGTGAAAAGCCTAAGAAAACAAGGTCGGGTGCTTCTAAAATCATGCGAAACTTTATCCTAAAATTATGTTAGGCCAAGACAGCTTTCTTGGGCTTTTCCAAGAGCAGGGTCAAAATCGCTCCAACAACAAGAAAAACAGCAGCTACTAGAAAAGAGGATCGGAAATTACCACTCGAGGCCTTTAACATCTGCTGAAGACGACTCAGGACAAAGCCTCCCACACCCCACGCGGTAAAGAGGATTCCATAATTTACGCCAAAGTTCTTCAGGCCATAGAGGTCTTTCGTGAAAGCAGGAAACAGGCACAAGTTTGCGCCGTAAAAGAAACCGATCGCTGTCGCAAGCAGAACAATCAGAATTGGATAACTAAAAGCCTCAGTCACGGGCACAGCGATAAGCATAGAAACTGCCTGCAAAATAGTGACACCAAAAAGGGTCGCTTTTCTTCCAACATTGTCCGATACAAAACCAGCTACCACCCTTCCGGACGCATTACCCAACGCTAAAACGACTACAGCAAAAAAAGCCATTTCCCCCATGCTTTTTTTAGCCATTCCGTTGATACTGCTAATCACCATCAGTCCAGCACCTGAGGCAATAAAGTAGATCAGCCACAGAAGATAAAACTCCTTACGAAAAAACAAGTCGATAGGCCGAACTACAACCTGCTCTGCGGGGTTCTTTTCACCCAGAGGAAGAATTCTCTCCTCAGGGTTTCTTAATAGCATGGCGAAACCACAAACTGAGATAAGGAAGAAAAGCGAGTAAAATGACGTAGCAAAACCAACCCCACCCTTCTTTAGGAGCACATCGGTAAGTGGGGCAATATAGAGAGGGGCTAGCCCAAACCCAGCTACGACAACACCCGCAACTTTCCCTGTCATCGATGCTGGGAACCACTTTAAGGCAGGAGGCGTTGCTGCTGAGTAACCAAACCCGATTCCAATTCCCGCCAGGATGCCGAAACCCAGCACCCAAACCATATAGTCAGAACTTTGCGAGCAGATTCCCAATCCAGCTGCCACCAGAACTCCGCCCAGCATTGCTGTCCATTTGGGTCCAAACCGGTCTTGGCATCGACCTCCTAAAATCATGACAAATGAAAAAACGAGACAACAAACCGCATAGGGATCATTCAGACGCGCAGAATCCCATCCAAAGCTACTCTCAATCGCACTTTTGAAGATGCTCCACGCATAAAGTATTCCTAGGGCCAGGTTGATCCCTGTTCCAGCTAACGCGACCTTCCAACCTGGATTTCGCATTCTAACCAGTTGTCCTCAGCCCCGCAGCGATTGCCGCAATGGTTTGCCTTAACTCCGCCAAGAGTGCCTCTGGGTTACCCTCCCCCCCTTTCTCCGCTGAACGCCACGACTGTAGAAGGTTTACCTGCCAACGATGCAAAGCTCTCAAAGGGCGCACCCGTCTCTCGACAGTGAAGCGAAAGCGAGGGCGTCTTTTAGCCAATGAATCTGGGAAAAGCTGCGCTAATCCCTCTTTGACCGATTCAAACTCGGATTCAATCATACCAAAGATTCGTTTCCTTAATTTTGCATCCTCCACCAGATCCCCATACCAGTGCCCTACATCGAGGTCAGCACTAGCAAAACCACTTTCTAGATTATTAAAAACATACCTCGCGAACGGCCACTCTGTAACTTTTCCTCTCAAGATTCGGAATAACTTCGGATTCTCTTTTTTTAATTGAACTAAGGCACTGCCTGCACCATACCAGCCAGGCAAAAAGAATCGCGATTGAGACCAGCTAAAGACCCATGGAATCGCACGAAGATCAGCCCAACCCGCTTGCCCTGTTCTTCGGGATGGGCGAGAGCCTATGGTGCTTCTTTCCACCACATCGATCGGAGTTGCCTGACGAAAGAAATCGATCATCCCTGGCTCCTCCACAAAGGCTCGGTACGATTTCATACTGGCTTGCCCAAGAAGATCAAAAACCTCAGTCATCTCTGGTTCCTCATCTAAGCCGCTGCTTGAGGAAAGGGAGCTCCTCGCTGTACCCGCCAAGAGAAGTTCCAGATTGTAAGCCGCTGTTGCAACTGTGCCGTACTTCTGACCAATCACCTCGCCCTGCTCCGTTACCCGCAAGTCTCCAGTTAATGTCCCCGTAGGTAAGGCTTCCAAAAATCGGTGGGTAGGTCCCGCCCCACGACTGACTGTCCCTCCTCTGCCATGAAAGAATCGAGCTGAAACTCCTCTCTCTTTCGCTACCTGATAAATAGCCTTTTGACTTCGGTGGAGTGCCCACTGACTAGCTAAAATTCCGGCATCCTTATTGCTATCACTGTACCCGATCATCACACGCAAGATCGGCGGGGGTAGCATCGGAAGAACGACCGANCCTTCCCCAGGATCGACCAGCGCCACTCTTCTTCGCATGGCAACCTGCTCCTCCTGCTGCGCTAGAACCTTAATCGTTTTCTGGGTAACTGGGTGGTTCAAGAATTCGCCCACCACTCGAGGCGCTGCTTCTAAGTCGGAAAGAGTTTCGAAAAGAGGCGTAATGGGCAAAGGACAAACTTCAGAGCCGTCCTCCCCAGGGCGCGTTAGCCCTGCAGCACGACAGAAGATATGAATCGCTAAAAGATCAGACACATCCCGAGTCATGCTGATAATCGAAAGCCCTAACCCATCGATCCCGTGTAATTTTGCATGCCGAGCTAAAGCTTGATACGTGCCAATAACGTCAGCCGCGGCAGGCCCTGCTCCTACCGCCTGTTCAACTGTCCAAGGGGTCTTCTTGAACCAGCCTTCTAAAAGGATTCTTCTCTCTGACTCAGGCCTGCTTCGATAAGGAATTTCACTTTTACGTCCGGTGGCTGCCTCCAGCTCCTCAATCGCCTCATCATGCCTTCCGCTGTTTTGACGAACATCCAACGCCGCCAAGTGAAATCCGAATACCTCCACGATTCGGATCACGGGGTCCACCTCAGCTGCCGCAAGCCGAGCTGAACCCACAGCGATGAGGGAACGACGAATGACCCCCAAGTCTAAAATCAGATCCTCTGGCTGAACGTACCCCCCTTTTCCCCTCATTTCAGGAGGAAGATGAGCACGCATTAAAAGAACTGCCTCACGCCATGGCTCCTCTTGATATACGGCAATCCTCTCTTGGTCGCTCTGGATTGATTCTTTTCCGCCAATCTCCCAACCACTTTTCAAGTTCAGGGGGAATCCCATGGTACTTTTTCGAAAGAGTAAGGCGTGACGCCAGCTTCTCCAGCGAGGTGCTTAATAGACGTAAGGCAGCCTCCCGATACTGCATCAAGCTCGCCTCCGTTGTGGCTGAAGTAACAAGAGGATGCCCATCCCGATCTCCCCCTACCCACGTTCCGAAAGATAGAGTAGGCCTCACAGCAGGATGGTTAGGTCCCGTGGAGCCTAAACCCGCCAGGACCCAAGCCTCCTGCAGACGACGATCCGTTTCCGCGATCGACTTTGCCATTGATCCAGCCAAGCAGTGAATGACACCCTCGCGCTCCATGTCCACCGTTGGCCTTTGGGTTCGAACCTCTTCCGTCCTCCACCACCGCTCCAGTACTACCTTCAACTGGGCCCTTCGATCTCGTTCGCCAGAATCCTTTTCACCAAACCCAGCCCTTTCTACCAAGATCCCATAAATCTCCTGCATACAAGCCAGCACAGATCGACGCCTCGCTTCAGTCGGGTGAGCCGTCAGAACCGGTTCAACCCGTAATGTAGGCAACTCCGCCGCAAGACTATCCGAGTCTACTCCCTCTTTCTTCATCTGCCGCAAGGCTTGTGCCCATGAGCCTGGTTCGTTCGCAGGACCATGAATCTCCTCATTCATTCTACGCATTGCCGCAGCTGTGGCCTCCTCCGCAATGTTCAAAAGGCCAAAGGCGAGTGAGAAGGCCCGTGTTACTTTCCCTTTTTTAATCTTCGGAAGCTCTTTTGTTCCACTTCCCCGAAAAGGAAGCGCACAGACTACCGCCTCCTCTCCTAACTCTAGTAAAAGCTCACAAAAAGCTTCCATCAACCAGTCCAAGTCACTTTCCACTTTTGCAAAGCCAACCATCAACCGCTTCTGATAAGAAAGCCTCTCCTTACTAAGCGCACCCTTCCCCGCCCCCTTTGTTCGGCTGCTTGTCTTCATGCTCTGGTCCTATGTACTAAAACTATCTCCACAGGAGCAGGTGGCTCTGGCATTGGGATTTGTCACCCGAAAGCCCCCCTTCAGCAGATCCGTACTAAAGTCCACTTCCGATCCACTTATGAAAACAGCACTCTTTGGATCGACGGAAATTCTTACACCACGACTTTCCACGATAATATCCTTCGGACCAGCCCCTTGAACCAGCTCCATCTGATATTGCAATCCGCTACATCCACCCCCAACGACTGAAACCTTGAGCGCACCTTCTGGATACTCTTTTTTCTTGAGCAACTCCAAAAGGTGATTCGCCGCAGCGTCCGAGAGCTTCACCAGCTTTTCAGACCCGATCTTGGGACCAAGTGATCCCCCTGCTGGCAGCGAATTCGTCACACCACGACCCTAGACCGATCTTTCGCCATCAACCAGCCTGCTCACTTTTCTTGGAGAAAAGAAGTCGAGGAGGGGGCAAGGCTTCGCTCTACCAAGCGAACCAAGGGTCGCGGCTGAAAGCCTAGGAGCAGCTGAAGAAATCCGGCCAGTAGTAAAATCCAAACCAAAAAGGATGGGAAACGCTGGGCAGGAACTGAATCCGCCTCTCGCTCCCAATACATCGCCCGAATCGGCATCAGGTAAAAACCTAATCCCACNACTGCCATGACCACACCCACCAGTAGCCCTGGAATCTCCCCAGCACTCCACANGGTTGTAAAAACCGCCAACTTCGCAGAAAAACCCAATAAGGGCGGTAACCCCGCCATCGATAAAAAACATAGAGCAAGACCTAGAGCCACCCCTGGATCCCTCTGACCTAAACCATCCAAATGCCGCAAATCCGCACTTCCGTGCACTCTCTCCATTTCCAAGATAAAAATGAAAACTGGAAAAGAGGACAGTAAATACACCCAAAGATACCCCACCACTGTCCCCATCCCAGCTTCCCCTAAAGTTCCTAAGGCCAGAAGCATGTATCCCGCGTGCGCAATTCCTGAGTACGCTAAATATCTTTTCAAGTTTCTCTGGGGCAGTGCAGCCAGAGTTCCTAGGGTAACCGTCGCGATTCCCAGCGTGAGGAGTATAGGACGAAATACAATTCCCACCGAATCCAATGCAAAGGCCCCAAACCCGAACACTCTTACCAGAAGCACGAAACCTGCAGCTTTTGAGGCAATTGCCAGAAATGATGTAATCGGTGTGGGAGCCCCCTCATACACATCCGGCGCCCACGCATGAAAAGGTACCGCCGCAATTTTAAACGCCAACCCCGTTAAAATTAATCCGACCGCTAAAAGAAGGGCCAAACTGGCAGGACGACCCGCTTGATCCAGTAAGATTCTACTAAATTCGGTAGACCCAGTTGCTGCGTAAAGCCATGCAATCCCCATTACCAAAAAACCGGTCGAAAGACCGCCCATCACTAGCAACTTCATGCCGGCCTCCAAGCTTGCCACCCGACTCCTATGAAATGCCGCCAATAAGTATAAAGATATAGCCACCAGCTCTAAGGCCACAAAGATCGCAAGGAAATCTCGAGCACTTGCCAGTAGACATAGCCCTGCAGTGGAAAAGAAGGGCAAGGCAAGAAACTCCGCCCTCACAACCTCCTCCTTTCCCATCGGATATCGAACAGACATGAGGGTCACTCCAAGAAGGCAAAGCACAAAGAACGGTTGAAAAACTACCGATAGTCCGTCCGTAACGAAAAGATTCCCCCAACTACTCGGCATCGGTTGGCCCGAACGCCACATCGTCCACCCCAACAAAGCTGAACTAAGAACAAGAGCCAATCTTGGCAGCCAACCTTTCTTGCCCTGCGGGATCAGCGAGTCCGCTAAAATAAGCCCGACTCCAGTCAGCACTAGCAAAACCTCTGGGCAAAACCAACCGCTCATGGCTGAAGAATCCTTTCCAGCACAGGTCGGGCGGGTCCAAGAATAAGATTGGGAATCAACCCAATCGCAAAAAGGAAAAAGGTGAGTAACGCAAAAGGCCAAACATCTTTTGCTCCTTTCAGGTCAGCAGTTTCATGGGTCACTAAGGCGGTCGAACAAGCGCCGGTCGAAATACTTCGAATGGCTCGAAGCATCGCGATCGACGACAGAACAACACCCCAAGCCGCCGCTACGACAAGAAAAGGATGGGCAGACCACGACCCAAAAAAGATCATGATTTCGCCCGCAAAATTAGCCATCCCGGGAAGACCGATCGATGCCATCCCAGCTACCAGCAGGTAAAACCACAGCTTGGGCGCCCTTTGAGCCAAACCCCCTAAGTCCTGCATCCAGGTCGTTCCAGTGCGATTTCCAATTTCTCCCGCAACCGCAAAGCCCAATGCTGCACTGAGCCCATGTCCGATAATCAAAACCAGAGCACCACCTAAACCTAGAACCGTGCCACCAATCAAACCCAGAAAAACGGTCCCCATATGCATCGCACTTGAGAAACCGAGAAGCCATCGCAAATCTCGCTGCGCAAGCGAGGCGAAACCAAGATAAAGAATGTTGGCCGCCAACATTAGCCCGACGACCCAACTGATCTCCTTCCATCCTAGAGGCGTCATCGGTAGAGCCAGTCGCAATAATCCGTACAGGCCAAACTTCTTAAGCACCCCAGCATGAAGCATTGCGGCAGGAGCAGGTGCGGAGGCATATCCCCCTGGCGCCCAGCTATGAAAAGGCACCAGTGAAACCAGAGTCCCAAAACCGACCAAAAGAAGGGCTGCCAACCAGTACTGATTCTCGGCACGAATCGGATTCGCTCGCAAGGTCTCGCTTAACACTCTCCAATCTAAAGTGCGAGCCGCCTCCGGTGCAGACCAAACTAAGCCGATCAAACCCAGCAAGAGAATCAAACTCCCCAGCATCAAGTAAAGGGTCATCCTCCAAGCCGCACCCGTACGATCTCCCTGCCCCCAAATCCCAATTAAGAGGAAGCTTGGAATCAACGCCACTTCATGAAAGGAGAAAAAATAAAATAGATCCACGGAAAGAAACGCCCCTAATGCTCCTAGTCCAACAAGAAGAAGACAAAGAAAGTACTCCTTGGCCCTCTTAACATCAGCACGTGCAACCCCAATCGCAGCTAGCGTGACCACCAAAGTCAAAAGAACCAGTGGAAGACTCAGTCCATCCATCGCCAAACGGAACTGGACAGGAAATACCTCCCGAATCGATGTCACCTCAGGCCCATACAAAATCTCCCCTTGGCGCAACACCACCCCAAAGGCCAAAAACGCTGGCACGCAATTCAGGATTGAAACCCACAAAGCCGTTCTGCGAGGAGGAGCCCCAAGGGCAATTGCCACGACCCCCAGCAAGGGAAGCCCGAGTATGCAAGGAAGCGAATAGGAGAGCGTCATCGAACAACCC
>JGI25925J51416_10000478_pt1 | contig 9972 bp, 10 predicted proteins | sample LauGreFaBDMM15DN_2_FD_51416 | JGI IMG/M metagenome (IMG submission 51416) | reverse complement strand
TTCACATATTTACCTCCACGGAGCTAAGGCTCTGCGACGAGATATCGCTCAATAACGATGGCAACTTCCCTCACACATGTGCGGATCGTGGGTGCCGGCCTCATCGGGACCTCGATTGCTCTCGCCCTTCGAGCAACAGGGGTCAAAGTCACGCTCTGCGATTCCGATAGTCGGGCTCAATCTCTCGCTCGAGACCTCATGGGAGAGAAAAACGGTGATGACGCCGGGGTAGAGGATCTTTGCATTATTGCAACGCCCCCAGATGCCATCGCGGAGGTCATTCGAGGTGAGTCAAGCCGTAACTCACAGTTGAGAGTTATGGATATCAGCAGCATTAAGACTAAACCTCTACAAGATGTATCGAGAATTGGATTCGATCTCGCACTCTTTGCCCCCACCCATCCGATGGCAGGTCGTGAAGTCACTGGTCCGCAGTCGGCTCGTGGAGATCTTTTTCAGGGGCGACCTTGGATCCTCTGTCTAGAAGGGGTGGATTCGAAGTTATCGCAGATGGTCCGAGATGTCGTAAGCCGTTGTGGAGCGATTGCACTTGATCGCACCGTGGGCGAACACGATCAAGCGGTAGCTCTGGTAAGTCATCTTCCTCAAATGGTCGCATCTTTGCTAGCTAGCCAACTTGTAGCCGGCCAGGGGAGTGAGCTCGAACTTGCGGGGGCCGGATTGCGCGATACAACTCGAATTGCAGACTCAGATGCCGCTCTCTGGGCTCAAATCTTGGCTGGAAATAGCGTTGCTTTGAGGCCATTACTGATAAGTCTACAAAACGATCTTTCTCGTGCGATCGAAAACCTCGAAGACCCCGCCTCGATGGCTCAATTAATCTCGGATGGCCAACGCGGGAGAGCGGTGATCCCTGGCAAGCATGGTGGTCAAGCTCGCAACTACATTTACCTCGATATTGTCATTGACGATAAGCCGGGTCAGTTGGCGGCGATCATTGAAGCATGTGCTGCAGCGAAGGTGAATATTGAAGATTTGGCGATCGAACACACTCCAGGACAGCAGACAGGCTTAATCACCTTGGCCTTCTCTCCTGAAGATAGCGCGATCGTTGCCGCCCACCTCGAGAAAGAGGGATGGAAGGTTCATCCGTCTCGGTAGAATAAGGCGTTGATGTGCACGAGCGCATGATTTTCACCGGCACGACCTTCAAGAAGTATTACTGAAAAGAGCTGCACAGATGATCGTCATTGCAATCGATGGTCCTAGTGGAGCTGGTAAATCCAGTACCTCTCGTGAAATCGCTCGTCGCGCCGGTTGGAATTATCTTGATACAGGTGCGCTTTATCGCGCCGTAACTTGGCTAGCGCTCTCGCTCGAAAGTGAAGATGCGAAGGAAATTATTCAGGGATTAAAAACATCGCCGATCCGTTTTGTTGCAAACCCAGAAGACCCTCAGGTTTTTTGTGGAGACACAGATATCACAGAGGAGATTCGTACCTCACGTGTTACTGACGCGGTAAGTGCCATCAGCGCGAACCCAGCTATTCGAAAGGAACTTCTTGGTCTGCAACATAAGATTATTGAGAAGGCAGATCGCGGAATTGTTGTAGAGGGTCGTGACATCGGAACAGTTGTTGCGCCCCAAGCACCAATGAAAATATTTCTCACTGCAGATCTAGAAGCGCGTGCCACAAGACGCGATGCTGAGCTCGCTGATTCTTCGCAAGGTGTGGATGCGGTTGGCCAATCTTTAAGCGATCGTGATCACGTTGATTCTACACGCGCAGTTTCGCCGTTAAGTGCAGCAGACGATGCTGTTGTTATTGATTCCACACTTCTTGATTTGGATGAGACTGTTGATCGCATCTGGGAGTTACTGAAGGAGAGAAAACTTCTCGGTCTACCCATCGTTGCGATATTAGGTCGACCTAACGTAGGTAAATCAACCTTGATCAATCGATTCCTTGGAAGACGTGAAGCGATCGTCGAAGATACTCCAGGAGTTACGCGCGATCGCGTTCAATATGAGTGCGAATGGAATGGTCGCCGATTCATCATTATGGATACCGGGGGATGGGAATCTAAGCCCGATGGAATTTCTGTTCAAGTTTCAGCAGGTGCCGAGACTGCGATGCAGGAAGCTGACGTTCTTTGTTTTGTTGTTGATGCTCAAGTGGGTGCACTCGATGAAGATGACGTTCTTGTGCAAGAGCTTCGTAAAGCGAAGAAACCAACGATATTGGTTGCAAATAAGGTCGATGGAGATTCAGATGAATCAGATGCTCACGCTCTGTGGAATATCGGATTAGGTGAGCCACACTTCGTTTCGGCCCTTCATGGTCGTGGCAGTGGAGATCTCCTTGATCTCATTGTTAAAGAATTGCCTGAAGTCGGTGGCGCTCAAGCACAAGATGGGTATCGACGTATCGCTCTCATTGGTCGTCCCAATGTAGGCAAATCAAGTTTACTTAACGCACTCGCTGGAGAATCTGTGTCGATCGTCGATGATGTTGCAGGTACAACTCGGGATCCTGTCGACTCACTGATTGACTTTGGTGGATCGATCTGGCGCTTTGTCGATACCGCTGGACTAAAGAAACGCGCTAACCAGGCAAGTGGTACCGATTACTACGCAACGCTACGTACGCAAGGAGCACTTGAGCGGTGCGAATGTGCAGTTGTCGTTCTTGATGCATCGCTACCAATTTCAGAACAAGATTTACGAGTCATCACGATGGTGGAAGAAGCCGGTAAGGCGCTCGTTCTAGTGATGAACAAGTGGGATCTCGTTGATGAAGATCGTAGAGACCAGTTGGATAAAGAGATTGAACGCCATCTTGATCAGGTTGAATGGGCTCAACGAGTTAATGTTGCTGCAAAGACTGGATGGCACCGTGATCGTTTAGCACCTGCTATTCGGACAGCACTTGATTCATGGGAGCGACGAGTACCGACTGCAAAGCTCAACTCGTTCTTAGGTGCACTCATTGGGGCAACACCACCGCCAGTCCGGGGAGGAAAGCAGCCAAAAATTTACTATGCAACGCAGGCCGGAATTTCTCCGCCAAAATTCGTAGTGTTCTCAAGCGGATGGATCGAGCCGTCCTATCGGCGATTTATCGAAAGACGTTTACGCGAAGAGTTCGGTTTCCCAGGTACACCCGTCATGGTCGCAATTCGCGTCAAAGAGCGCGACAAGGAGAATGGCTAGAAGGTATGGCTTCATCGATTGCTACTTGGCCGAATGCTCTTACAGGCCTGCGCGGACTTGGAATTCCACTCTTCATATATCTCGCCCTGGGGCCTGAATCCGATGGATGGGCAATCGCTGTTCTAGCAGTAGGGGGAGCCACAGATTATTTTGATGGCAAGTTGGCTCGAGCGTTAGGCCAGGAATCAAAGCTAGGGGAGATCCTCGATCCCACAATAGATCGCCTCTACATCCTTGCCACACTGATTGTTCTCTACATGCGTGAAGCGATTCCGCTCTGGCTAATTGCAACCCTCATTGCTCGCGATGCAGTGTTGGCTCTAGTCGCACTTGCTTTAGCTGCCAAGGGTAAAGCTCCACTCAAGGTCACCTTCGTTGGCAAAGCGGCAACATTCAACCTTCTCTACGCTTTCCCATTTCTACTTCTGGCCCTCAGTGATTCCACGGCGGGGGAGATTGCATTCATTCTCGGCTGGGCTTTCGTGATCTGGGGAGTGGCTCTCTATGTTGCCACCGGAGTTTCATACTTCCTGACCGCGCTGAAAACTATTAGAGTGTGACCGAAGATTTGAATCCATTGCACGTGTTTATCTACATACAAGGAGAAGTACATGTCACTGATTCCTGACGCGCTCAAATACACCAAGGAGCATGAATGGGTGCAAGAGAGTTCTCCAACTGTGATACGCATGGGTATCACCGATTATGCGCAAAGCGCACTCGGTGACATCGTCTACGTGCAATTGCCTAAGGTAGGCGATGTAGTAGTCGCAGATAAAGTCTGCGGCGAAGTTGAATCAACAAAGAGCGTCTCTGAAATCTTTTCACCTGTCAGCGGAACTGTGATTGCTATTAATGAATCACTTGAAGGCAGCCCTGAAGTTCTCAATAGCGACCCTTATGGCGCTGGGTGGTTGGCTGAGATTGAAGTCTCGGCTGCACCTGTTGGTTTACTCTCAGCTGACGGTTATCGTCACATTACCGCCTAGAAATGCCCTCGTGCGGACTCTTTTTTCCGCTTGATTTATCCCTGAGAGAGTTCTAGTGTCAGCCTACAGTTGATGTTGAGCTATCTCTAGACGGTAAGAAGGCGGGTGATTCATGGCATCTCAGAATGATCGTGAACTCACCACAACCCTTCGCCTAGGTTCACAACCAGAAGTTTCCTCCACAGAAAGCCCGCTCTTTGAGAGCTACCTCTCTGCAGCTTCTGACGATGAAAAGGCAATTCTTGAAGAGATTATCAACGGCTCTTGCGATAAATCTATGTTGATCATCTTTAAGGGGCCATCTAAAGGTTCCCGGTATCTCATTACTCGCGAAGGAGCCACAATTGGCCGCTCTCACGAGAGCGAAATTTTTCTTGATGATGTGACGGTCTCTAGATCGCATGCAGCGATTTCGTATGAGGCGCAACAGTTGCGCTTTGGACTCGCTGATCGATCTAGTCTGAACGGAACATATGTCAACGGTTCGGTAGTTGAAAAAGTCAATTTAAGTCATGGTGATCAGGTGCAGATTGGTAAATTCCATCTGCTCTTTATTACTGGTCAGAAATAATTAACAGGGGAGAGACAGTGAGCGTTCCAGCACGTGCCTATTTAAGTATCGGAGAAGTTCTATCTAAACTTCGTGGTGACTTTCCAGATATCACCATCTCAAAAATTCGCTTCCTTGAATCCGAAGGGCTGATTGATCCACAACGCACCCCTTCCGGTTATCGTAAATTCACGAGCGCAGACCTGGAACGCCTTCGCTACGTGCTTCTTGCCCAACGTGATCACTACTTGCCGTTGCGCGTAATCAAGGAGAATCTTGATGCAATGGACCGCGGCCTAGAGCCAGCTCCACTTTCGGGTGGCAGCGCGAGCCCTCGTCCAGCGTTGGGTTTGGCGACAGTTGATGGCGAACTATCTCCATCAAACTTTGCTCCATCTGCGGATATGCGACTTTCACGAGACGAACTAGTCAAGGCTTCTGGCATTACAGATTCAGCTCTTACCGAACTCGAGAGTTTTGGTCTGATTGCAATTCGTGGCCGTCATTATGACGCTGATGCACTTTCAGTAGCCACAGCGGTAGCTTCGATGTCAGCCTTTGGAATTGAACCACGCCACCTGCGTTCATTTAAGTCAGCAGCAGATCGAGAGATCGGTCTGATCGAACAGGTCATCACGCCTTTGAACCGTCAGAAGAACTCTGACTCCAAAGCGCGAGCTGAGGAAGTCTCCAAGGAGATTGCTGCGCTCTCAATTCGCCTGCACGCATCCCTTGTTCGCGCAGGTCTTAATCGTCCGCGATAGAGTCAAGGCATGAGCGAAGAGGTCACTCCATTTATCAGTATGGAGGTAGTGGGAGTTCGCATCGAGATGCCCTCGAATCAACCCATCGTTTTACTTAAAGAGATTGATGGCTCGCGTTTTCTCCCCATCTGGGTCGGAGCTGCCGAAGCCACAGCGATCGCCTTTGCTCAGCAGGGGATTAATCCGGACAGGCCGCTGACTCATGACCTGATGCGCGATCTTTTACAGACCCTAGACGCGACTTTGCTTGCAGTTCAGATCACTCACTTACGAGATGGCATCTTCTTTGCCACTCTGCAGTTGCGCACCCACGAAGATGCAGCCTTGGCTATCTCGGCGCGACCATCCGATGCGATCGCCTTAGCTTTACGCAGCCAGAGCAATATCGTCGCTTCTCGTGAACTAGTCGATCAGGTGGGGATCGAGATCCCTGAGCGTCTTATCCAAGAGATGGATGCAGAAGGCCAGCCGATCGAGGCGCCGAGCGCCGACCTTGAGGCGTTCCGCGAATTTTTGGATCAGATCAATCCGGAGGACTTCGCGGGATAAGTCTCAACCTCTAGTTGAGGTTTGGTTCGTGTCGGTCATTGAATGCGCACCTAGTGCTGCGTATATTTGCTCACCATAGTAACTCTTCCCCAAGAGAAATGAGAAATTCGTGACCTCCCCAGTTACGCCAGGCAAGTCAGAGATCGGTTATCGCGGAGCTACTGCATGTTCAGCTGCAGGAATTTCTTACCGCCAGCTCGATTATTGGGCACGCACCGGCCTTGTTGAACCTAGCGTTCGAAGTGCAACTGGATCTGGAACATCACGACTATATGGTTTCCGAGACATTCTCGTTCTAAAAATCGTTAAGCGATTACTCGATGCAGGAATTTCTCTACAAAATATTCGCACAGCAGTCGAACACCTACGCAGTAGGGGAGTCACTGAACTGGAGCGCATCACACTCATGAGCGATGGTGCATCTATCTATGAATGCGCCAGTCCAGATGAGATCGTCGACTTACTCGCAGGCGGTCAGGGTGTCTTTGGGATTGCAGTGGGTAAGGTCTGGCACGAAGTTGAAGGATCGCTAGCGAACCTTCAAGGCGAAGTCGATGGTCTACCGGAACGTGTTGAAAGTAACGATGAACTTTCACTGCGTCGCAAGTCAAAAGGCGCGTAAAGCTCAACAAAGCCTTATATTTCTCCCCTATCGAAGTCAACAGGGGGTTTAGTGGCTATCGAGCGTAAGTTTGAGGATCGACATATTGGTCCGGCACATCGCGATGAAGAGGCGATGCTTAAAGCCCTCGGCTACAAGGATTTAGATAGTTTNATTAGCGCGGTCGTTCCTTCAAATATCGCAATCAAAGGTGTGATCGAAGGATCGATAGATGCCGGCGTAAGTGAAGTAGACGTGATTGCTGAGCTCAAGAGTGTTGGCATCAAAGAACAAGGTACTTACTTCACTGATCGGCACCGGCTACTACGGAACGATTGTGCCGCCTGTAATCAAACGCAATGTTTTTGAAAATCCTGCTTGGTATACCGCTTACACGCCATATCAACCAGAGATTTCACAAGGTCGTTTAGAAGCACTTTTTGCATTTCAAACAATGGTCTGCGAGCTCACGGGGCTAGATATTTCAAATGCCTCAATGCTTGATGAATCCACAGCAGCGGCTGAGGCGATGACACTGGCGCGCCGATCATCAAAGATGAGTGATGACGCAGTCTTTTTAATTGAAGAACATGTACATCCACAGACCAAGGCGGTTGTGATCACCCGAGCTAAGCCGCTAGGAATTACTGTTGTGGAGATTGATTCTGGCCACGTGGCGCGTGATGGGTATGACGGAGAATTCTTCGGAGCGCTACTGCAATACCCAGATACAACTGGTGAGATTGTCGATTACTCAAAATTTGCTATATATGCACATGATCGTGGCGCGCTAGTTATTGCGGCAACAGATCTTCTCGCGCTCACATTGCTCACGGCTCCGGGGGAGTGGGGCGCAGATGTTGCGGTAGGAACAGCTCAACGTTTCGGTGTTCCGATGGGATTCGGTGGACCACACGCAGGTTTCTTAGCAGTGCGATCTGGTTTAGAGCGCTCTATGCCAGGAAGACTTGTGGGACAAAGCATCGATTCCACTGGTGCTCCGGCTTTCCGTCTAGCGCTACAAACTCGTGAACAACATATTCGGCGAGATAAAGCGACATCAAATATTTGTACCGCGCAGGCTCTGCTGGCAAACATGAGCGCTTTCTATGCGATGTGGCACGGACCGGAAGGACTCAAGGGGATCGCCTCGCGAGTACACGCTTTCGCATCTCGCCTCCACAGTGCAACTGGTTCAGCCCATGGCAATGTATTCGATACTGTAACCGTTCCAGTCAAGGATGCAGATTCAATTCATAGAACGGCTGTCACAGCTGGTTTTAACTTTGCACAAGTGAGTAAGACTGAAGTCCGAATTTCATTTGATGAAGAGACGACAGAGAAAGATTTCGCTGCGATTTTGGAGATACTAGGTGTTAAAGACGCAAAGTCCAGCGATCTGCCAGAAGAGCTTCTGCGAACATCGACATTTCTGACACATCCAGTTTTTAATACCAATCACTCCGAGACTGCGATGATGAGATATCTTCGAAACCTTGCAGATCGTGATCTGGCACTCGATCGCACAATGATTCCTCTGGGATCTTGCACAATGAAGCTCAACTCAGTTACTGAGATGGAGGCGGTGTCATGGCCAGAATTTTCGAAATTGCATCCATTTGCACCTGCAAATCAGAGCGCTGGATCGCGTGAACTCATCACACAGCTATCCAAGTGGCTTGTCTCAATCACTGGTTATGATGCGGTCTCTCTGCAACCAAATGCGGGTAGCCAAGGAGAGTTCGCAGGACTTCTAGCTATTCGCAATTATCACGATTCTCGTGGTGATCAGAACCGCACAATCTGTCTCATCCCATCGAGTGCTCATGGCACAAATGCCGCCAGCGCTGTCATGGCCGGGATGAAAGTCGTCGTCATAGAATGTGACGAGAATGGCAATGTGAGTGTTGCTGATATCAAGGCGAAAATTGATGAACATCGCGCAAATTTGGCAGCGCTGATGATCACCTACCCAAGTACTCACGGAGTATTTGAAAGTGCCGTCAGTGATATCTGTGCGCTCATCCATGAAGCTGGCGGTCAGGTCTATGTAGATGGCGCAAATCTCAACGCTTTAGTCGGCGTCGCACAGCCTGGAAAATTTGGCGCCGATGTTTCCCACCTCAATCTTCATAAAACATTTGCTATCCCGCATGGCGGTGGGGGACCGGGTGTAGGTCCGGTCATTGCTAGAGCGCATCTGGCGCCGTTCCTACCTAACCATCCGATGGATGCAGATGCAGGGCCTGCGACCGGACCTGGTCCAGTTTCGGGAGCACCATATGGCTCTGCAAGCATCTTGCCGATTTCGTGGGCTTACATTCGTCTCTTGGGGGGAGAGGGTCTCACCCATTCAACACAAGTTGCGATCTTGTCAGCCAACTACATGGCTTATCGACTTAAGGATGCGTATCCGATTCTCTACACCGGAGCTAATGATTTAGTAGCCCACGAATGCATTTTAGATATACGACCGCTGACCACCGCATCCGGTGTTACCGGTGAAGATATCGCCAAGCGCTTGATGGATTTTGGTTTCCATGCGCCAACGATGTCCTTCCCGGTGTCTGGAACTCTGATGATCGAACCCACTGAATCTGAAGACATCAACGAGATTCATCGCTTCATCGATGCCATGATTGCAATTCGCGGTGAGATTCAAGAGATCATTGATGGAAAGGTCGCAGTCGAGGGGAGCATCTTGCGATTGGCACCTCATACATCACGAGCTGTCACTGCATCACAATGGGACCGCGCCTATGCCCGAGAAAGTGCCGGCTATCCAGCAGCGCTAGATGGCCTTGTGGCCGGCGAACTTATCGGTGCACGAATGAAGTATTGGCCGCCGGTCGGGCGTATTGATGGCGCACATGGAGATCGAAATCTCATCTGTGCCTGTACGCCAGTCTCGGATTACGCCTAAATCAGGGTTGAATCCTTGCGGGGATAGGCTGCTTTCTCTTACTTTACATAATGTAACTTATCGGCGTTAGGTCGTACGCGCCTTTTAATACCCCAACGAGTCGTCTGAATTAAAGCCTCAACAACTATCGCACGTGACATCTTTGAGACTCCATTGATTCTTTCAACAAAGGTAATCGGAACTTCCGTGGCTTTGGCATCCGCTAAATGTGAAGCTAAAGCCATCTCAATTTGGAAGCAATATCCCGTCGCATCCATCTGAGTGAGATTCAGTGACTCCAGTAATTGTCGACTGTAGATGCGAAAACCACCGGTGAGATCTGCCAGTTTTATTCCTAGGGCTAAGGATGCGTATTTAGTCCCAGATTTGGAGAGTAATTGGCGGGATTTCGGCCAATTAACGACCGATCCACCTGGAATCC
>JGI25925J51416_10000476_pt1 | contig 9990 bp, 11 predicted proteins | sample LauGreFaBDMM15DN_2_FD_51416 | JGI IMG/M metagenome (IMG submission 51416) | reverse complement strand
GCTTCTAAGGAGATGAGATGTTTCTCAAAAATGAATGGTACGTGGCCTGTCGGGCCGACGAAATCACGGACAAGCCATTGGGTCGAAAAATTTGCAACGAGGCCATGGTCTTTTTCAGAGGGCCAGACAATGCTGTGGCAGCGGTACAAGACTTTTGCCCCCACCGCGGTGCACCATTGTCATTGGGCCGCGTCTGCAATGGGCAATTGGTCTGTGGCTACCACGGCCTTACCATGGGATGTGATGGCCATACCGTCAGCATGCCAGGTCACAACGTGCGCGGTTTTGAACCTGTCAAAAGTTTTCCGGTCATTGAGCGGTATGGTTTCGTCTGGGTCTGGCCTGGCGATGCAGCCAAAGTCGACCCCCACAAAATGCCCGTCTTTGACTGGTTTGAAAATCCAGCTTGGGCCTACGGGGGAGGGCAGTACCACATTGCNTGTGACTANCGCCTGATGATCGACAACCTGATGGACCTGACGCACGAAACCTATGTGCATGCCACCAGCATTGGCCANACTGAAATAGACGAAACGCCAAGTCGCACTGTCACCGAGGGCAACACGGTGATCACCAGTCGATTCATGGAAGGTATTAAAGCGCCGCCTTTTTGGCAGATGGCCATGCGTGCCCATGATTTGCCTGACGATGCCAAGGTAGACCGTTGGCAAATCTGCCGTTTTTCACCACCCAGCCATGTGATGATTGAAGTGGGTGTGGCATTGGCTGGTCAAGGCGGCTACAACGCCGACCCCAAAGACAAAGCCTACAGCGTGGTGGTTGACTTCATTACACCAGAAACAGACACCAGCATTCATTATTTCTGGGGCATGGTTCGACAATTCAAACCTGAGGATCAAGAGTTGACTGCGCGCATTAAAGAGGGGCAGGGCAAAATCTTCAGTGAAGACTTGGAGATGCTAGAGCGTCAGCAAAAGAATATCTTAGCAAATCCCGAGCGCAAATTAAAAATTTTGTCGATTGATGCGGGCGGCGTGATGTCGCGTCGTGTGATCGATCGATTGTTGGCATTGGAAAAGGCAGCTTNATATGGGTCAGAAATCTTTGTGGCGCAAGTTGGCATGGGTCATTTTGCTGTTGGTGTTTTCAAGCAATGCATTCAGCCAATCGGCTTATCCCAACAAGCCAATTAAAATTGTGGTGCCCTTTGGTGCCGGTGGTGTAGCCGATCTCACAGCCCGTACTGTGGCGCAAAAATTGGGCGAGAATTTAGGCCAAAGCATTGTCATAGAGAACAAACCTGGCGCAGGTGGTGTTGTTGCGACAGACGCAGTGGCCAAATCTGCGCCCGATGGTTACACCTTGCTCCTGATGTCCAATGCCACCGCTGTGAGCGCAGGGCTCTTTAAAACATTGCCCTATGATGCTGAAAAAGATTTGACGCCATTGTCCGTATTGGGCACTTTTGACATCGCCATTGTGGTGCCACAAGAATCTAAATTTGCCACTCTGCAAGACTTTCTTAACTTTGCCAAAACCAATCCTGGTAAGTTGAACATTGGCAGCATCAATGTGGGCAGCACGCAGCACTTGGCTGCTGAACTTTTTAAAGCCACGGCTGGCATCGATGTACAAGTTGTGCCCTTCAATGGCACACCCGCTGTGCTCACAGCTTTGCGCGGAGGCCAGATCGATTTGGCAGTTGAAATTTTGGCGCCAGTGTTGCCTCAAATTAAGGGCCAAGCATTGCGTGCATTGGCCGTGACTGGCGACAAGCGCTCGGCAGCATTGCCTCAAGTGCCCACAGCCAAAGAGGCAGGCGTGAAGAATTTGTATGCAGCCTCTTGGAATGCACTTGCAGTGCCCTCCAAAACACCGCGTGACATTGTTCAAAAATTAAATCAAGAAATTCAGAGTGTTTTAAATTCAGCTGATGTGCGTAAAAAACTGTTGGACATGAATGTAGACCCCCAACCGGGCAGCTTGCAGCAGGCTGCAGATTTGTTAAACAGTGAGACCAAGCGCTGGGGTGAAGTCATTCAACGTGCCGGAATTCCCAAACAATGAACGCTGCCGACTGGCAGTTCATCCCTTAGACAGACTCTAACAATCTCAAAGCAGTTTCTCTAATGAGGACCAGTGTTGCTTGCTGAGCCAGCGTGCTGGGCCTCTGTGAGCTGACCACACAGCTCAACTCAATGCTCAGTTGCGGGTGTGAAATGGGGCGGGTTGAAAAGGCGGATGGGTTGATGGAACGCGTCACTGCGTTGCGCGACAAGATGGCACAGCCAGCGCCATCTGCTACCAAATCGAGGATGGCTGTGACACCATCAATTTCGAGGGCAATTTGAGGCCGCGTGCCAAGGGCGGCCATTTCTGATTCCACATGCATTCGGATGGCGTTGGGGCGACTTGGAATGACCAAGGGAAGTTTTGAAACATCTTTCAAATCAATTGGCAGCGGGGGAGGATCTTCCTGAAGACCTGGTGGACGTTTTTGAACCAGCCACAACTCTTCTTGAACCAGATGCGAAATTTCCAATCCCGATGTGGCTTTCATGTTGTAGAGCAGGGCGATGTCAAGCCTGCCGTTCAGCAGGCTTTCTTGCATGGCCGTTGTCAGGCCTTCGCTGATTGACATCTGGGCTTCTGGCATTTTTTCTCTGAATGCCCGGGTGAGTGGCACAGTTAAGACCCTGGCCACACTGGGCGGAAGTCCTAAAGCGACACGGCCGGTCAGGCCACTGCGAGCGCGGCCCAGTTCTTCGTGGGCGCGCTCTACTTGATGCAAGATGCCTCGTCCATGTTCTAAAAGCAACAAACCGGCCTCGGTGGGGCTGGCGCCTCGTCCGTTGCGTTTGAGTAAATTTTGTCGCAACTCAACTTCCAAAAGCCTGATTTGTCGACTCAATGCAGGTTGCGCCACATTGAGGGCAATGGCGGCGCGGGTAAAACTTCCCATTTCGGCTACGCGCACAAAATATTCAATTTGCTTGAGGTCCATTGGGGAATTTTGCCATAACAGGACCTCTGTTATATACATTTGTTCTATCTGCTAGTGTTGCGCAGGCCTAGTTCAAAGGGGTATTAAGTTGGAAAATTGACAAATTCTTATCACTTAGACGCTTGGATTTAGACCATGAAAGCTTCTTCTCAAACTGCGGTTCCTTGCTTGTTGATGCGAGGCGGCACCTCCAAGGGCCCCTTTTACAAAGCCGCCGATCTGCCTTCAGACAAAGCGCTCAGAGACAAAGTGTTGTTGGCGGCCATGGGATCGCCAGACAAACGCCAAATCGATGGCTTGGGTGGTGCACACCCATTGACCAGCAAAGTGGGCATCGTGAGCCAAAGTTCCGTGCCCGGCGTAGCGCTTGATTTTTTATTTGCGCAACTCCAGCCCAACAACGACACGGTTGATACCACGCCCAACTGCGGCAACATGTTGGCCGCAGTAGTGCCATTTGCGCTGGAAACTGGCATGCTTCAAGTGCAAGGCGATCAAACCACATTTCGTGTGTTGACCTTGAACACCAACATGCAATGCGACATTACGGTCGACACCACGGGTGGCATGGTGCAATATGAAGGCAACGCACGCATTGATGGTGCGCCAGGTACCTCCGCGCCCGTTGTCATCAATTTTTTAGACACCGCAGGTTCAGTCTGCTCTGGCTTGTTGCCAACGGGCAAGGTCAGAGACACCTTAACAGTGACAGGCCAAGGTTTCCCCTCTTTCACTTTGGACGTGACTTGCATCGACAACGGCATGCCCTTGGTGATGTTCAAGGCCTCTGATGTTGGCCGAACAGGTTATGAATCGGTGGCCGACATGAATACCGACACAGAACTTAAAACCAAAATTGAAGCGCTGCGATTGCAAGTCTCTTTGTTGATGGGCCTGGGCGATGTGAGTCAAAAGAACTATCCCAAAATGACGCTCATTGCAGCACCGCAAAATGGCGGTGCTTTAAGCACTCGCAGCTTCATTCCGCATGTCTGTCACGACGCCATTGGTGTTCTGGCTGCCGTCACGGTGGGTACTGCATGCGTGCTAGAGGGTTCTGTATGCGATGGCATTGCTGTGATGCCCACTGGCGCTGCCAAAAACGTTTCGGTCGAACACCCCACGGGTGAGTTCAGTGTGGCTTTGCAAACAGAGCCTGCACCTCATTTACCGGGTGGACAAAACGTCACACAGGCTGCCCTGTTAAGAACAGCCAGATTGCTCATGCGAGGTGAGGCCATGGTGCCCGCTTCCTTGTGGTCTGGGCCTGCCGCATAATTTTCTCAATTCACTTTTCAATTGGACACCCTCATGAGTACCCAAAAACCGATGATCATTGATTGCCACGGCCACTACACCACGGCCCCTATCGCTTTGGACAAATGGCGAAATGCGCAGATTGCCAATCTGAACACGCCGGAGCTCGGCCCTAAAGTGGCTGACCTGAAAATAAGCGACGACGAATTGCGTGAGTCGATTGAGACCAACCAATTGCGTTTGATGAAAGAGCGCGGATCTGACTTGACCCTGTTCAGCCCCCGCGCCAGTTTCATGGCACACCACATTGGCGATTTCAATGTGTCTTCTACATGGGCCGCCATCTGCAATGAGTTGTGCTACCGCGTGAGCCAATTATTCCCTGACAGTTTTGTGCCCGTGGCCATGCTGCCGCAGTCACCGGGTGTTGACCCAGCCACTTGCATTCCGGAGTTAGAGCGCTGCGTCAAAGAGTACGGCAATGTGGGTATCAATCTGAATCCAGACCCTTCTGGCGGTCACTGGACTTCTCCCCCCTTGAGCGACAAGCATTGGTATCCCATTTACGAAAAAATGGTAGAGCACAACATCCCGGCCATGATTCACGTGAGCACCAGTTGCAACAGCTGTTTTCACACCACCGGCGCCCACTATTTGAATGCAGACACCACAGCGTTTATGCAGTGCCTTACTTCTGATTTGTTCAAAGACTTTCCGACCTTGAAATTTCTCATTCCCCACGGCGGCGGTGCTGTGCCATACCACTGGGGGCGCTTTCGCGGTTTGGCGCAAGAATTGAAGAAGCCCTTGTTGCAAGATCATTTGCTGAACAATATTTTCTTTGACACTTGCGTCTATCACCAGCCTGGCATTGACTTGTTGACCAAGGTCATCCCCGTTGACAATATTTTGTTTGCGTCTGAAATGATTGGTGCCGTGCGCGGAATTGACCCTGAAACAGGTCATTATTTTGACGATACCAAGCGGTACATTNAATCTTCAAGTATCTTGAANGAAGAACAGCGTTACAAAATTTACGAAGGCAACACACGCCGTGTGTTTCCAAGATTGGATGNGCACTTNAAAGCCAAAGGGCTTTGAGCAAGCAGGCCGCCAAAGATCTTTCTCTCACTNTTNTTAAATTGGACTGANCATGACAGAACTCGGAATTGTGAAGCGCAACATCACNCGNGCAGACAAAGCGGCCGTCGACAAACTCGGCCGCTTTGGCGTAGCCACGGTNCACGAAGCCATGGGCCGTGTGGGCCTGATGCAAAGGTACATGCGGCCTATCTACAGTGGGGTACCTGTTTCTGGTACAGCCGTNACGGTGCTGTTGCACCCTGGTGACAATTGGATGATGCACGTGGTGGCTGAGCAAATTCAAGCTGGCGANATNGTGGTTGCGGCCCTCAGTGCTGACAACTGTGATGGCTTCTTTGGCGATTTGTTGGCCACNTCGTTCATGGCGCGCGGTGCCAAAGCTTTGGTCATTGATGCCGGCGTGCGTGATGTCCGTGAGTTGACTGCGATGGGCTTTCCTGTTTGGAGCAAGGGCATCAGTGCTAAGGGCACCATCAAATCAACATTAGGTTCTGTGAACATTCCTGTGGTGTGCGCGGGAATCAATGTGAACCCCGGTGATGCCATNGTGGCCGATGACGATGGTGTGGTGGTGGTCCCTGCTGAGTGGGCTCAAAAAGTGGCTGATGCTGCTGAAGCCCGCGAAGCCAACGAAGGTGAAAAACGTGCCAAATTGTCTGCAGGCTTTTTGGGACTCGACATGTACAACATGCGCGAGCCGTTGGCTAAAGCGGGTTTGAAGTACATCGATTGATGGCGAACGCATTATTTTTACAACTAAGCTGAGTAAGTTATGAAATTTCAAAAGACCCCTGGCTGGCTAGATTGGTACAGCGGCCCCAGTCAACCNAAATTCAAACTGCCTGCNGGNGCCGTGGATGCTCACTGCCATGTGTTTGGCCCAGGTGCCGAGTTTCCTTATGCNCCAGAGCGCAAGTACACACCTTGTGATGCNTCTAAGCAGCAACTNTATGCACTGCGCGATCACTTGGGATTTGCGCGCAACATCGTGGTTGGCGCCAGTTGCCATGGCACTGACAACAGCGCCACTGTGGATGCTTTGCTCAATTCAAATGGCAAGGCACGCGGTGTGGCCACCGTCAAGCGCAGCGTCACAGATCAAGAATTGCAAACCATGCATGATGCGGGTGTGCGAGGCGTACGCTTCAATTTCATCAAGCGCTTGGTTGACTTCACGCCCAAAGACGAGCTCATGGAGATTGCAGGACGCATCGGCAAGCTGGGCTGGCATGTGGTGATCTATTTTGAGGCAGTTGATTTACCCGAGTTGTGGAACTTCTTCACCGAACTCCCAACGGTTGTAGTCATTGATCACATGGGCACACCAGATGTGAAATTACCAGTTGACGGTCCTCAGTTTCAGTTGCTTTTGAAATTCATGCGCGAGCACAGCAATGCCTGGTGCAAAGTCACTTGCCCAGAGCGCTTGTTTGTCACGGGCGCGCCTGCTTTGAATGGTGAGCAAAACGCCTACCAAGATGTGGTGCCATTTGCCAAAGCCATTGTGGATGAGTTTCCCGATCGCGTGCTGTGGGGCACCGACTGGCCGCATCCCAATTTGAAAAAGCACATGCCCGATGACGGCCTGTTGGTGGACTTTATTCCGCACATTGCCACCACCCCTGAGTTGCAGCAAAAGTTGTTGGTCAACAATCCCATGCGCCTTTACTGGCCAGAGGAGAAAATTTAATGGCCCTTGATAAACCGTATTTGGATGTGCCTGGCACCATCATTTTCGATGCCGAGCAAAGCCGCAAAGGCTATTGGATCAATCAGTTTTGCATGTCGCTCATGAAAGCCGAAAATCGCGAGCGATTCAAGGCCAATGAGCGCGCGTACTTGGACGAATGGGCTATGAGCGAAGAGCAAAAACAGGCCGTGATGGCGCGCGATCTGAACTGGTGCATGCGCACAGGTGGCAACATTTATTTCCTTGCCAAAATTGGCGCCACNGANGGCAAAAGTTTTCAGCAAATGGCTGGCTCNATGACGGGTATGACCGAAGAGGAGTACAGAAANATGATGATCGGTGGTGGCCGCTCGGTGGAGGGCAATCGATACGTTGGAGAAAACGGCAGCGCCCAAGCACAAAATCAACCGCAAGGCTCTGCAGGCAAGAAAGCAAATTGATCATGGCCAAAATCACAGCCTCCGTCTTTACATCGCATGTTCCAGCCATTGGCGCCGCCCTGGATTTAGGCAAAACCCATGAAGCTTATTGGCAGCCACTTTTTGCAGGCTATGACTATGGCAAGCAATGGATGAAAGACAACAAGCCCGATGTCATTTTCTTGGTCTACAACGACCATGCCACGGCTTTCAGCTTGGACATCATTCCCACATTTGCCATCGGAACAGCGGAGCAGTTTCAGCCCGCCGATGAAGGTTGGGGTCCCCGTCCTGTGCCGGTGGTCAAAGGCCATCCCGATTTGGCCTCACACATTGCGCAGTCAGTCATTCAACAGGACTTTGACCTCACCATTGTGAACAAAATGGATGTAGACCATGGCCTCACAGTGCCTTTGTCATTGATGTGTGGCCAGCCACCTGCAGACAATTTTGAATGGCCATGTCCTGTCATCCCATTTGCTGTGAACGTCGTGCAGTACCCCGTCCCAAGTGGTCAACGTTGCTTCAATTTGGGCAAAGCCATTCGCAAAGCCATTGAAACTTACGACGAAGATATCAACGTTCACATCTGGGGCACCGGTGGCATGAGTCACCAACTTCAAGGTGCGCGTGCGGGGCTTATCAACAAAGAGTTTGACCGTGTTTTCATGGAAAAGCTCATCAACGATCCGCAAGCCGCTGCCGATATTTCGCACATCGACTATGTGCGTGAAGCTGGCAGCGAAGGCATTGAGTTGGTCATGTGGCTGATTGCGCGTGGCGCCATGAACGATGTGAATGGTGGCAAAGCGCCTGTGCTCAAGCAACGTTTNTACCATGTGCCTGCCTCCAANACGGCGGTAGGGCATGCNATCTTAGAAAATCAATTTTGAACAGAGGAAAATNAAATGTCNCAAACAATCAAAGTTGCNTTGGCTGGTGCCGGCGCATTTGGTATCAAACACTTGGATGGCATCAAGAACATCGATGGTGTTGAGGTGGTGTCATTGATTGGCCGTGAATACAACAAAACCAAAGAGGTCGCAGACAAATATGGCATCGGCCATGTCACGACAGATTTGTCAGACAGCTTGGCGATCCCCGAAGTCGATGCCGTGATTTTGTGCACGCCAACGCAAATGCACGCGTCGCAATCGATTGCTTGTTTGAAAGCGGGCAAGCATGTTCAGGTTGAAATTCCGTTGGCAGACAGCTGGAAGGATGCAGAAGAAGTGGTTCGCTTGGCCAAGGAGTCTGGCAAAGTGGCCATGTGCGGCCATACGCGACGTTTCAATCCCAGCCACCANTGGGTGAACCACAAAATCAAGGCCGGCGAATTCAACATTCAGCAGATGGATGTGCAGACTTATTTTTTCCGCCGCACCAACATGAATGCCTTAGGTCAAGGCTCGCAGTTGGACAGACCATCTGCTGTGGCACCATGCGGCCCACACGGTTGACTTATTTGCGTATCAAGTAGGCAGCCCCATTGTGAAAGCCAACGCGGTTCAAGGCCCCATACATCCCGCTCTGGGCATCGCCATGGACATGAGCATTCAATTGCAAGCAGCCAATGGCGCTATTTGTACGCTGAGCTTGTCCTTCAACAACGATGGTCCATTAGGTACGTACTTCCGATACATCGGGGATACGGGCACCTACATGGCTCGTTATGATGATTTGTACACCGGCAAGGAAGAGCAGATTGACGTGTCTAAAGTGGATGTATCGATGAACGGCATTGAGTTGCAAGACCGAGAATTCTTTGCCGCCATCAAAGAAGGCCGCGAGCCAAACTCTAGTGTGGCTCAAGTGTTGCCTTGCTATAAAGTACTTCATAATTTAGAGCAACAACTCAGGTCATGATTTTTTTGCGCTGGCACCATTTGTCTTGTCGCTTTACGCCATTTTCTCAAAATGGGCTCAATCACTCTTTAAAATTTGAACATGAAAAACAGAAAACTAGGTCAATTCCAAGTCAGCGAAATTGGTTTGGGCTGCATGAATTTAAGCCATGCTTATGGCGCGCCCGTTTCAGAAGCACTGGCTGAAAGGGTCTTGCTCACGGCTTTGGATGCTGGCGTCACATTTTTTGACACTGCGGCACTTTACGGTTTTAGCGCCAACGAAACTTTGGTCGGCAAAGTGCTCAAACCGCACCGCCAGAAATTGACCTTGGCCAGCAAGTGTGGCATGACGGGTGTGGATGTGAATGGCGATGGCAAATTGGTCCGCGTGATTGACGGTCGCCCCGAAACCATTCGCAAGACCTGCGAAGAAGCTTTGAAGCGTTTGCAAACAGATGTCATTGACTTGTACTACTTGCACCGTTGGGACAAAAAAGTACCGATTGAAGACAGNGTGGGNGCACTCAGTGATTTAGTGCGCCAAGGCAAAATCCAAAGCATTGGTTTGTCTGAAGTTTCGGCCAGTACNCTGCGCAAAGCGCATGTCGTACACCCTATCACGGCAGTCCAAACGGAGTACTCTTTGTGGACGCGCAATCCGGAAATTGCGGTGTTGCAGGCATGCAAAGAGTTGGGCACTGCTTTTGT
>JGI25925J51416_10000475_pt1 | contig 9991 bp, 11 predicted proteins | sample LauGreFaBDMM15DN_2_FD_51416 | JGI IMG/M metagenome (IMG submission 51416) | reverse complement strand
ATGCCAGGACCTTTATCGCGAACTTCTACGCGGAATGAACCAATGTGAATTTCTATTTCGGAACTGTCACTAGTAAATTTGATGGCGTTATCAACCAAGTTACTAAGAGCACGTTCAAGTTGATTCGGACGCGCAATGACCGTTGTGCCTGGAGTTGTGTGAACGGTGACTGGTGCCCCAGATCGACGGGAAGCGCGAATTGCAATTTCGTGTGCAATATCTGAAAGGTCAATGGATTCAGGCTCTTCTATGGTTCGGTTATCGATTGCCAACGCGCTCAATTCAGCGCTGAGATCTGCAAGTTCATCAACCTCTGCACGCATGTCAGCCAGAATTGAAGTGCGGTCAGCATCTGACAATTGGCCACGTTCGAGCAATTCAGTATTCGCACGAAGACTGGTTAGTGGTGTGCGCAGTTCATGACTTGCGTCTTGTACTAGTTGGCGCTGACGGGCGACACTGCCTCGCAACGCCTCGAGCATGGTGTTGAAACTGGTGGCTAGTTGCGCCACCTCATCACGTCCTGAAACGAGAATTGTGCGGTCTAGATCTTGNGTNGCNGCGATTGATTCAGCGGTAATTGCCAAGTCTTCAATTGGTTTACTAATGCGACGAGCAAAGAGCCAACCAAACAGGGCAGAAATAACAACGGCGATAGCTGCATAGATAGGGAACCATGTGCGCATGCCGCGTTGTGCATTCAAAAGAATTTGAGTGTCTTTGGCGACTTGAATGAGCGAGCCATCATCAGCAATGACAGTAAGCATGCGAAATTCATGATTGTCGATGATGGTGGACGAGCGATGGATTCGTTTGCCTCCAACTGAGAGAGAGCGATCGCCGTTTTCGATTGGTAGTCGAGGATATTCACGACGTCCAATGACCTGACCATTAGAAAGAACTATTTGTGTGATGGCATCAACTTCTGTCTGCATGATCGCTTGGTTTACGGGGCCTTTCCCAAATGCATCATTCCAATTGAAACCTCGTTGGCCCATTATTTGGAGAATTCGCGAAGCGCGTTGATCTAGCGAGCTTTCAACTTGACTCTGTAGTTGATTAGATGCGATTCGATAGGCACCAATGCTCATGCCGGTAGCTAAGACAAACATAAGACTGGCTGAGACAAGTACGAAACGTGTGCGCAGGTTCATGATTGCTTCACCGTATACCCGACACCACGCACTGTAAACACAACACGTGATTCATTGTTCTCTTCAGTCTTACGACGCAGGTAGCCGATATATACATCGAGTGATTTTGAGTTCGTCTCGAAGTTGTATCCCCAAATTGCTTCATAGATGGTTTCGCGAGAAATGACGATTCCTGGTTGCTGCATGAGCAATTCCAAAAGATCAAATTCAGTCTTTGTGAGTTCAATGGCGCGTTCACCACGGTGCACTTCTCGTGTCAATGAGTTAAGTGTGAGGTCGCCAACACGCAATTGCGCACTTGAGCCGGTTGGTTGTGAACGGCGAAGTAGTGCGCGACACCGTGCAAGAAGTTCGTCAATAACAAATGGCTTCAGCAAGTAATCGTCCGCGCCTGCATCGAGGCCAGCCACACGGTCACCCACTTCAACACGAGCGGTCAGTAACAAGATGGGGATATTGATGCCGCGATGCCGCGCTTCACGGCACACGGTGAGGCCATCAGCAAAAGGCATCATCACGTCAAGCACTGCAAGATCAAACCGTGAATTGGCGAGGGCCTCGAGCGCCGCCTTGCCGTCGTTTACTGCTGTGACCGCGTAATTCTCAAGCTCAAGAACCCGTTGAACGGCCTTACGAACCGAGGAATCATCCTCGGCAATCAGTACTTTGCGGCTATCCATAAAGACACGGTACCTATGATTTGCAACGGTTTGCCGTACCTTGGCCCAATTCTTGACTTCCTCTTACCTTCTTCATGTTTACTTCTTACCTAGCCCCGTGAAAGTGGAGTCACGCCAGAACAACTCTGGAGTACACCCACAAAAAGGAACATAGAACAATGAAGATCACATCTCGTTTAACAAAAGTTGCGGTGGCCTCAGGGCTCATCGTGGCAACCGGAGCATCAGTGCTCGGTATCACCGGCTTCGCAAGTGCACAAGTTGCACAGAGAAGCAATGTTGTTGCAGTTGCACAGGCAACAGAGACAACTATCCCAACAGATACTGCTGCCGGTCAAACACCTGCAGCTCCGACTGCAAACCCACAAGCTGCAACTCCGAGCTCAAGTGCATCACCTGCTGCACCTTCAGTCGTAAAGACTGATCGTCCATCTCCGCTTGCAACAGTTTCAAAAGTTTTGGGAATCACCGAAACAGAATTGAAGACAGAGCTTCAAGCTGGAAAATCAATTGCTGATGTTGCCACGGCAAAGAACATTGATCTTGCAGCAGTGAAAGCAGCTCTTCTTGCTGAAGCAAAGGCACATATTGATGCTGAAGTTGCTGCTGGAAAGTACACAGCTGCTGAAGGCGTAACAAAGCTTGCTGAAAAGACAGCACGTATCGACACCATGTTGACCACTGCTGGTTTGCCAGCNCGCGGCCCNCANGGCGATGGCGGTCACAAAGGCAAGGGCGGACCTGGCAAGATCATGTCTGAAGCAGTTGCAAAAGTATTGAAGTTGACTACCACTGAACTGAAGGCTCAACTTCATTCTGGGAAATCACTTGCTGATGTTGCAAAGGCACAGAGTGTTGACATTGCAGATGTAAAGACTGTCTTGATCTCAGATATCACTGCACACCTTGCAGAAGAAGTGACGTCTGGCAAGCACACACAAGCCGAAGCTGATGCAAAGCTTGCTGAATTCAAGACCAACATTGACACCATGGTGAATCGTGTTGGTCCTGCTGGAGGCATGAAGGNCGAAGGCCGTGGACATGGCTCACGTGGCGGAAATAGCCCAATGGGCCAAGGCGCACCGTCAGCTCAGAACACTTCTGCTTCGATATAACGACATCACACACCAATTGGTGTGACTATCTCCCCCTAAGAAGAATTACCGGGACTCACATTACTGTGGGTCCCGGTTTTCTTTTATCCGAGAACTAATGGTGGCTCACGCATCATGGTTGCTGTTCCGTGTAGCGACAGCGATGGCAACCAGCGTCCGAGAAGTGGAAATCGTTTCTTCATAGTGGCGTGTACTGTGACCAGGCCCGTTGCATCATCTGCTGTTGTAGTTGCAGAGACATATGAGAGATCAGCGATGGCCGAAGCAGCATCTGATGGGTCATCTGATGTGATAGCTGACCGCACGGCGTTACGCGCAATGTCATTCAGNCGCAAAGTGTCGAGACACACCGANAATGTTACGAGCAGTAACAGCGCGCACAACACAACCAGCGGCGTCATCAAGGCGAACTCTACGGTTGCTTGTCCACGGCCTTTATGGCGTGGAGTTTGATGCACGATCAAATATGTCATTGAACACGGTGTCAAATAATGACCCGATTTTTCCGGCTCCGCCGCCAGCTGTGGCCCATGCGACTACTAAGAGGGCGATGATTGCTGCAACCAGCAAAATGAGAGCGTATTCAGTGGTTGCTTGGCCCCGAGAGCGTTTATATGAGTGATGAAACATGATTCTTCTTTCGTTATTGAGTGATAGAGGGAAGTGAAACTGAGAGTTGACTGAGGCTGGCCAGAACAAGTGGGGCAACAGAAAGCAACAGAAATGACGGAAGGACACAAAGGACTAAGGGGATAGAAAGGCGTGTCGGCAGTTGGCGAATGCGAGTATCAATTTGCCTGCGCCGTTCAATGCGGTTGTCTGTTGCTAGTCGCATCACGGTGTCAAGAATGGGTAGCCCATCGCGCTCGGCCTCCACAATTGTGTGGCCAAGATTCATGCCGGTTATCGGGTACGAAGTTGCAAGTGGAAGCAATGCCTCTTCCAGCGGCGCACCAGTTTTAATGAGTTCAGCTATTGAGTTTCCCGTTGGTGACACTGTGCGCCACCGTTCGCATGCGTGGGTCATAGACAAACCTGTTCGTAGTGACACGCACAGATGTTCGGTGAGTTGTCCGATGTCGTCAGGTTCGTCGTGAATAGCCCGAGAGATAAGCGATGAGATCCATCGCCACCCGATTCGATTCAGTACGAACCCAAGAAATAAGGGGAACAGAACTATGGGGGACCACAGCGAAGATCGGAATTGTGAGCTAACAAAAATTGCACCACCTAGCAGTAGAAATGGCAATCTGGAAAGTAGACGAGCCGATAGTTGAGCTTGTGAGGCAGCAACCGCTAGTTCTGCGTTACAGGCAGCCCTGTCTCGCAACACAGACGATGCGTGATCGAGAGCGCTAGGAACAAAGTTTCCGTGCAGCATGGCAGATTCAAGAAGAGAAAGACACTGTGCATCGTTGCTACGTGGTTCGACAGATTCACGAGCAGTAGCAAGTGAACTGTCACACGACTGCAGTGCCGCCACGTCGTCGAAGAGTGCTGACCAGCACGGATGGTGAAACTNGTGCCGTTGAAGACTGGCAAGAAGTGCATCATGGGGTGATGCACTGCTACGAGTGGCTCGAGCAAGCGATTCACAGAGCNCTGCAAAATCGAGCATAGGCGAAGTCTCTCTTTGTTGATGTCTCGAGGATGGGTGTGAGGACTGGGCAACTTCGCGTGTGAAGTCATCACTATGCAGATGGCGCTGCATCTCAAACACATCGAGTAAGCGAAAGACTCGTGGTGTAGAAAACCAGATGAGCGCAATGGTCATAGAACTTCCCGCTACAAGATCAATCATGATCGGCTGACCGATACAAAGTATGAAGTGTTGATTCGCTGCAGCGAACTATTTCAACAATTGAACGTCGGCGTGCTGAAATTCGCTGCACAAAAACAATTGCGCCAACTGCGCTATAAATAGTTGANACAGCTTGATCGTGTGACCANTGCGGAGAATCGCGTAACACCATGGCAGCGAGACGGTCAATGGTTTCAGTTGCAGAATTGGCATGAACGGTTGACCAGCAGCCCTGATGACCTGATGACAGCGCCAACAACATGTCAACCACTTCTGCGCCACGAACTTCGCCGACAACTAGTCGATCGGGTCGGAGTCGAAGCGATGCGCGAACTAGAGATTGAAGTGATATTTCACCGTTGCCTTCGGAATTAGCAGGTCGTGTTTGTAGTTGCACAACATGTGGATGTGCGAATCGCAGTTCTGCTGTATCCTCCACACAAACAATGCGTTCGTTCGGTCCAAACGATTGACTGATGGTAGATATCAGGGATGTTTTTCCAGATGATGTTGCCCCCGCAACAACAACATTGATGTTTTGTTGCACGAGGTCGCGCACAATTTCGGTGCATGCAGTGGGACCAAATGAAGCAAGTGGCAAAATACGACGAGAAAACTTCCGGATGGAAATGGTCGCGCCACCTACTGCGATTGGTGAGATAACTACGCATGCTCGTGAACCATCTGATAGTCGTGCGTCAAGAATGGGAGATAGAAGGTCGAGCCTGCGGCCCGATGCGCGCGCGATGCGCTCGAGGCTGATAGCCATTTCGCTATCTGTGAGAGTGCCGACACGACGAAGGCCAATTGCATCTTCAACCCAGACTTGTTTTCCGCACACAACCATTATTTCGCTGATGTCTGGATCATCAATGTGTGTCTGAAGTGGTCCGAGACCGTGGTGCATGNCAGTTATGACAAAGTCATGAATGGACCGAATAATTGTTCNGCACGCGATGGCAACATTCCGGCGTCAACAGCACGACTAATTGCTGGNGAGTATGGAATTTCACACGTCACTGGCATACCGAGAACGTGGCCGACGTCTTTCACGGTGAGTGCGCGACTTTCTTCACACACAACAAATAACTGTGTAGGTCGTTGCAGACGTGAGGCACGACGCAATGACAAGTAGCACGGCTTGACCACCATGGTGACATGGGAAACGGCACGACGTAGTTCGTCTGGTACGAACGTGATGCCGGCATCAATGATGATGTTCATGGGCAGGGTAGTAATNGCATTTGCCAAATCTGCCCAACGAGGTTGCCCTTCCACAAATGATGAACCGCGATGTANCACGACAAGGTCATTGTCGAATGGGGTTCCTAGTGTGACAAGCGATTGTGCGTCGGAGATAGAACTTTCACCTAACCAATCATTGATGCCTGGGGTTGTTGGTTCTGCCATGCCAGCTGCGGCCGGAACATCACCGCAGAGATCAATAAGAACCGTTGGAATACCACTGGCCGCCAAAAGAAGGGCATAGGCAGTGGCAGTAACGGTGGTGCAGTTGCCACCTTTTGGTGACATGAAGATGGTTGACATATGNGACTCCTGTTCGTCAGAAGCAATGTGTGCAACAGCATCAACAATTGGAACTACAAGTTCACCTCATTGATTAGTGGTTCACCAGCGACATAGCGCGCAAGGTTTTTTAAGAAAAGATCTTCACTGCGCAACCCTGACTGAGCAGAAGCTGAAGAACTGTGCGGGGTGATGATGACATTGTCCATATCCCATAACGGGGAATCAGGAGGAAGTGGCTCGGTTGCAAAGACGTCAAGAGCTGCTCCGGCAAGATGCCCCGATTGCAATGCGGCAATCAGCGCCTCTTCATCAACGAGTTCACCGCGACCAACATTGATGAAATGCGCGCCAGGCTTCATAATTGCAAACGTCTCGGCATTGAAGATCTGACGGGTGTTTTCGGTGAGGGGCAATGCAACGGCCACCCAGTCGGCGTGGGCGAGAACACGTGAGAATTGGTCAAAGGAAAATGTGGGGCATGGCTCAGTTCCGGTGGGAGTGCGACGAATGGCTTCGACATTCATATTGAGAGCAACGCCAAGCCGTGCAATTTCTATGCCGATGGGCCCCATGCCGATTACGGCAAGCCGCGCGCCTTCGAGTTCTGCAAACTCATGGCGAGACCATTCATGTTTTTCTTGGTGCTGAAACCAGGCGCGAACGTTGCGGCTGAGAGCCAACATGTACAGCACAGTTGTTTGAGCAATGGGCGAAGCAGTTGCGCCNGANGAATTTGTGAGACGAATTCCGCGTTCCATGAGTTGNACAAAAAACGGACTATCAACACCAGCAGAAAATGTATGCATCCATTTCACTGANGTGGCCTTCAGGATGGAGAGAACNAANCCCCGTGAACGCTCTGGCCATAAGTCACTTGAATAAAAGACAGTGTTAATGGTGGGAATGATCTNGTCAGGAAGAACTTCGTTGCCTTCGTAGATGATTGGGGTGACACCAGGGGAGATCGAACGAATTGCATCACCATGGCGAGCCCACACATTGTCGCTGACCAGCAGTGTGACTGGTTCTTCAATCTTGGCCATTGCCATAGGTTAGGTAATACGAGAGCCGCCGGCATTACCGTTAGAGCATGCGTCTGATTCTGGGTCTCCTGTCGGTATTACCGTTTCCTGTACAGCACATGGGATCTGGTGACAGCGTGCAACCTCGCGACACGGTGTCCGTCATCGAGTCAGTGAAGCCTGCACTACCCAATGGAGTAGATGTAGACATTGTGGGCTCTGACACCTTTGTTCGTGTGCGTTCTGTCGGCCATGACGTGATGATTACAGGCTATGAAAATGAGCCGTACATGCACATCACAACAACGGGTGATGTCTTCGTAAACGATGGCTCGCAAACATCTCTTATCAATGGCAATCGCTTCGGCAATGTTGACCCCAGTAAATTTGTGGAAAGCCCAAACCCGGTGTGGCGGAAAATTGGCACAGACGGAACAGCCATGTGGCACGACCACCGGGTGCATTGGATGAGCCCGAAGCGGCCTGCTCCTATTGACACCATTGGCACAGTGGTGGCATGGAAAGTTTTGTTTAGCGTTGATGGGGCAGCAACAACTGTGTCCGGCACGCTTTTTCTGCGCGAGAAGGCGAGCGTGTTGTGGTGGTTCGCAGGCTTTGCTGCGTTGTTGTGCGCAGTTGTTTTGTCAGTGCGGCGACGGAGAGAATTCTTCGCTGCGACTTTTCTCATGTCAATGATGGGANTTGTTATCGGTGGGATGCAGTTTGTTGGACTGCCAAATGATGCACGAATTACGCCGNTGATATTGATGTTTTCAACTGCTGCAGCAGTAGTTGCTGGAATATCAATGTTGATGCAACGTCGAAGCCAATCCTCACAGCACATCTCGGTGTCATTAAACGCGGGCGCTGGCGCAACATTGATTGCGTGTGCGTGGCTGTGTGCAGATCAAGTGCGTGCAGCGTATGTGCCGGGCGTTGACCAAGAATGGATTGTTCGCATACTGATACCAACATTGCTTGGTATCGGTCTCGTNGCAACGATTGANGGTGTGATGCGCATTGTGCGCAATACGACCAACTAANTACACGGAGAGAAGGTCGCGAGCGCCGGTGTCTGATGACGGGTGACGCAACTTGCTCATGGCACGTGCTTCGATTTGACGAATGCGCTCACGAGTGAGGTTGAAGTGTTCACCGACTTCTTCAAGGGTGCGACCTTCGCCGCTGCCACCAAGTCCGAAGCGCAAACGCAAGATTTCACGCTCACGTTCGTCGAGTGGTGCAAGTAAGCGCTGAATTTCTTCAGGCAGCAATGCTGTTGCGGCGGTTTCGAATGGAGATTCAGCGGAACGGTCTTCAACAACGTCACCAAGTTCAGCATCACCGTCTTCACGAAGTGGTTCTGACAATGACAGAGGCTCAGCAGCAAAGCGCAATGCTTCGGTGACTTTGTCTTCTGGCATCTCTACTTCTTTTGCTAATTCAGCAAGAGTTGCGGTGCGACCAAACTTCAGTTCCAGGCGCGAGCGAGCTTTTTGCAAACGTGCGAGCGTGTCACCAGCATGAACCGGCAAACGAATGGTGCGGCCGGTGTTTGCGATACCGCGAGTGATGGCCTGACGGATCCACCATGTTGCATAGGTTGAGAATTTGAAACCTTTACGCCAGTCGAACTTTTCAACGGCATGCATGAGGCCCAAGTTGCCTTCTTGAATGAGGTCGAGAAGCGGAAGACCAGATGCTTGGTACTTCTTTGCAATAGATACAACGAGGCGGAGGTTTGACTGCACGAATGCTCGCTCTGCAACTTCGCCTTCGCGAATTGCTTTGCGCAGTTCACGGCGCTTGGTAGCAGTAGGGGTCTTGATCTTTGCCAGTTCGGCAACGGCTTCTTTGCCGGCCTCGATGGCCTTGGCAAGACGCACTTCGTCGTCCTTGGTGAGGAGGGCATACTGACCGATGTCTGTGAGATACAGCCGGACGAGGTCCTCCTCGTCGCGATCGACACGATCCTTTGCCACTCTGATACCTCGCCTAATTCTTGCATCGACTACCACACGAGTCGAATATGGGCAGGCTACCTAGATGCGTGTCGGGTGCCACAGCCTGACCAAGAACATTTCGCCAACATCTGACAGAGTATGGGGAATGGCTGAAAATAATCCCGAAAATGCTGATTCTGGCGAGATAGAGCTGGTCATCGTGACGATGTCCTTCGACGCCTCGGATATGGGCTCCCTTGTCGCTGTCCTGTCCAAATACATTGTGCTGACCCGAATGGAACAGGGGTGCCGCAATGTCGACATGATCGTGTCCGATACGCGACCCAACCGAATTCTTCTGATTGAAAAATGGGATTCCCCAGTGACTCAGCAAGCCCACTTTGAGGCCGCCACCATGGTGGAAATGGCGAAGTCTTGCACTGGCATTCTGACCGGTGCTCCAGACATTGACATATGGCAGTCGATGAGCGCACACGACCTCATCTGATTATTTACGGTAGTGAAATAATCGCTTCGTGTTCGATTGACACCGCGATAACACCGTCAACCACCATGTGAAAGTCAGCAATAATACGTTCTCCTGACCGCGTGAAACGATCAACAATTGCAGAATGAATTTCTAGAGTTGAACCGCCGTAGACGAGTGCATGATGTCGGATAATGCTTCGAGTGTGAATCCAACTGCCAGTGGCAACCTCTTTGTGAATGACGTCGTTTGCTAACTT
>JGI25925J51416_10000473_pt1 | contig 10000 bp, 7 predicted proteins | sample LauGreFaBDMM15DN_2_FD_51416 | JGI IMG/M metagenome (IMG submission 51416) | reverse complement strand
TTGATCCACCCGATTGCGATGGAAGAGGGCTTGCGCTTTGCTATCCGTGAAGGCGGCAAAACCGTCGGCGCTGGCGTTGTTGCCAAAATCATTGCCTGAAGCTTCTGATGAAGATTGTTTAGCACCTTGCGTGCTAAACAATGCCAAGCGATAGGGGTATAGCTCAATTGGCAGAGCGTCGGTCTCCAAAACCGAAGGTTGGGGGTTCGATTCCCTCTGCCCCTGCCACCAGATGTCTGGTGCTCGGCAAGCCCGTCATCACTTGGCGGGTTTGTGGTCTCTTTGAAATAACATTTTTTCTCACCGAATGTATTGCCGCCCATGTCTTCTGCTCAGATAGAAACCGTATTCAGCACTGCCGATAAAGCCAAGTTGGCCGCTGCGCTGGCCTTGGTGGTCGCTGCAGTGGTGGCTTTTTATGCGCTGTCAGCGCAAGGCGTTTGGGTTCAGTGGGCATCATTGCTTGGCGGCCTCTTTTTGTCTGTGGTGGTTTTTTTCACCTCGCTGCACGGCCAACAATTGGTCGGCTTTGGTCGGGATGCGTGGCGTGAGGTTCAAAAAGTTGTTTGGCCCGCGCGCAAAGAGGCCATGCAAATGACCGCTTATGTCTTCGGCTTTGTATTCATCATGGCTTTGTTTTTATGGGCGACAGACAAAACCATTGAATGGGTTTTCTACGACTTGATTCTGGGATGGAAAAAATAATGACCGAAGAATCTCTGGAAACCACATTAATNACTACTCCGCCCGCGCATCCCGATATGCGTTGGTATGTGGTGCACGCTTATTCCGGCATGGAAAAAGCAGTTGAGCGCAACATCGTTGAGCGTATCAACCGTGCCGGCATGCAATCGAAATTTGGACGCATCTTGGTTCCCACAGAAGAGGTGGTCGAGATGAAAAACGGCCAGCGCAAAACCACAGAGCGTCGCTTCTTTCCTGGCTATGTGCTGGTGGAAATGATCATGGACGATGAAAGCTGGCACTTGGTCAAGCACACCAACAAAGTCACTGGCTTTGTGGGCGGCGCGCGCAACCGTCCAGCGCCCATTTCTCAAGAAGACGTGCTCAAAATCGTCAACCAAATGCAAGAAGGCACNGACAAGCCGCGCCACAAAGTCGAATTCATGGTGGGCGAGTTTGTGCGTGTCAAAGATGGTCCTTTCACCGACTTCAACGGCACTGTTGAAGAAGTGAATTACGACAAAAATAAAATGCGTGTGTCAGTGACGATTTTTGGTCGCGCAACACCTGTTGAATTGGAATTTGGTCAAGTCGAGAAAACCTGACCAAGGCTTGATTTCCAGCGCTTCCCGACTCGGTGCTGGTGTATTGAAAGAGAGTCGTTAACCCCGGGGAGCCCTCAACAGGCGTTTGTACCCGCAAGGAGAAAAGCATGGCGAAGAAAATCGTCGGCTTCATCAAGCTGCAAGTGCCAGCTGGTAAAGCCAATCCATCGCCACCGATTGGCCCCGCATTGGGTCAACGTGGTTTGAACATCATGGAATTCTGCAAGGCGTTTAACGCCCAGACCCAAGGCGTCGAGCCCGGTCTGCCACTGCCCGTGGTGATTACGGCGTTTGCAGACAAGTCCTTTACTTTCATCATCAAGACCCCGCCTGCGGTNACTTTGATCAAGAAAGCCATCAAGCTTGACAAAGGCTCTGCCAGGCCCCACGTCGACAAGGTTGGCAAGATCACCCGCGCGCAGTTAGAAGACATCGCCAAAGCCAAAATGGTTGACATGACAGCTGCCGACTTGGACGCCGCTGTGCGCACCATCGCTGGTTCGGCACGCTCCATGGGCGTGACCGTGGAGGGTGTTGTATGACCAAGCTCACCAAAAAACAAAAAGCATTTGACGGCAAAGTNGACTCCAACAAGCTCTACCCTTTTGCTGCCGCTTTGGCCATAGTCAAAGAATGCGCAACCGCCAAGTTCGANGAATCTATCGANGTGGCGGTNCAGCTCGGTATTGACGCCAAGAAGTCAGACCAAGTGGTGCGCGGCGCGGTCGTGCTACCCAACGGCACAGGCAAAACAGCACGTGTGGCTGTGTTTGCACAAGGCGCCAAAGCCGAAGAAGCTTTGGCCGCCGGTGCTGACGTGGTCGGTATGGACGATTTGGCAGCCCGCATCAAAGCCGGCGACATGCCTTTCGATGTCGTTATTGCTGCACCTGACGCCATGCGCGTGGTGGGTACCTTGGGTCAAATTTTGGGCCCACGTGGTCTGATGCCCAACCCCAAAGTGGGCACTGTCACACCCGACGTCGCCACGGCCGTTCGAAACGCCAAAGCGGGTCAAGTGCAGTTTCGCGTTGACAAGGCCGGCATCATTCACGGCACCATCGGCAGGCGCTCATTTGACAGCGACAAGTTGCAAGGTAACTTGTTGGCATTGATTGATGCATTGAACAAAGCCAAGCCAGCTACCAGCAAAGGAGTTTTCCTGCGCAAGTTGGCCGTGTCCTCCACCATGGGTGTGGGCGTGCGTGTAGATACACAAACCTTGAGCGCCTAAGGCGTTCAGCAATTTCTTGTGTTGCCTGCAAGGGCGGCGCAAGAAGCGGTGGGTCGAGCCGGTTGAAAAACAGGCCCGAGCCATCCAAGACCGTTGGCGTGCAACCCGTTTGCACTTAATTCACCAGCCAACGCAGATGGCGATCCCGCTGAAAAGATTTTTTCTTAACAGTCAGGTCGCTGCAAAAGTAGCGTGTTGAAGGGGCAACCTGACAACACATTTTGAAGGAGTAGACCTTGAGTCTGAATCGCAGTGAAAAAGAAGCAGTTGTCGCCGAAGTGGCGGGACTTGCTGCACAAGCGCAGACGCTGGTGATGGCGGAATACCGCGGCATCACGGTCGCTGACATGATCAAGTTTCGCGCCAATGCGCGCAGCCATGGCGTTTCCCTGAGTGTGTTGAAAAACACCTTGGCCCGCCGTGCTGTCGCTGGTACGTCATTTGAAGGTGTCGCAGACCAGATGACCGGACCGCTGATCTATGGGTTTTCTGTGGATGCAGTGGCTGCCGCGAAAGTGGTTGCCGATTTCGCCAAGACCAACGACAAGTTGGTGATTCGCGGAGGTGCATTTGCCGGAAAAACTTTGGATGTCAACGGCGTCAAACAACTGGCCAATATTCCTTCCAAGGAAGTCTTGCTAGCGCAATTGTGTGGCTTGCTCATGTCGCCCATGTCTCGTACCGCGGTGGTGCTTGGCGCCTTGGCGGCGAAAAAAGGCGAAGCGGTTGCAGCCTGAGCTGTTAACCCATTCAAAAAAATCTGCCGCCCTAGTGGTGGCCCTGAAAAGTTAAGGAAACATTTATGTCATTCGATAAAGACGCATTTTTGACCGCTTTGGACAGCATGACGGTCATGGAACTCAACGAATTGGTCAAAGCCATCGAAGAGAAATTTGGTGTCAGTGCTGCAGCCATGGCGGCCCCTGCTGCTGCGGGTGGTGGCGCTGGTGCAGCTGCTGCTGAAGAGCAAACCGAGTTCAACGTGATGTTGCTCGAAGCTGGCGCAAACAAAGTTTCCGTCATCAAGGCTGTGCGCGAAATCACCGGTCTCGGCTTGAAAGAAGCCAAAGACTTGGTTGACGGCGCACCTAAAGCTGTCAAAGAAGGCGCGTCCAAAGCCGATGCTGAAACAGCCAAGAAGAAATTGGAAGAAGCTGGCGCCAAGGTCGAACTCAAATAAACCTAGCGTTAACAAAGGCTGGCTACTCCTAACGGGGTGCCGGCCTTTTGTGCTCTCAGAGCACACCCCAGAGAGGCCGCAATCGCTTTTCTGGAGTGTCTTCTGATCTGACTGCAGAAGAACCTTGGTTCGGGTTGTGTGCAATGCGCGACCGTCCGCCAACGCTGGTAGTGGCCAGCGGACCAAGCCAACGCGCAGGTGAAAACTGCCTGCGTGTGAACAGTCGCCGAGAGAAATCAGTCCGGAGAATTTATGGCCTACACATTTACCGAACGCAAGCGTATTCGCAAGAGTTTTGGCAGCCGCGACAGCGTGCTGGAAGTCCCTTACCTGCTACAAATGCAAAAAGATGCCTACACCGCATTTTTGCAAGCAGACACCCCACCCAAGAAGCGCACATCCGAAGGCTTGCAAGCAGCATTCGAAGCGGCTTTCCCCATCGTCTCGCACAATGGTTTTGTCGAGATGAAGTACCTTGAGTACAACTTGGCCCGCCCCGCATTTGATGTGCGCGAATGCCAAACACGAGGACTGACTTTTTCCTCGGCTGTTCGTGCGCGAGTTCAGTTGATTATTTATGACCGTGACTCTTCCACACCCCAATCCAAAGTGGTCAAGGAAGTCAAAGAGCAAGAGGTCTATATGGGCGAAGTGCCTTTGATGACCGACAAAGGCTCTTTCATTATCAACGGCACAGAGCGCGTGATCGTGTCTCAGTTGCATCGCTCGCCCGGCGTGTTTTTCGAGCACGACAAGGGGAAAACTCACAGTTCGGGCAAATTGCTGTTCAGTGCGCGCATCATCCCTTACCGTGGCTCATGGCTGGACTATGAGTTCGACCCCAAAGATATTTTGTATTTCCGCGTCGATCGCCGTCGCAAAATGCCCGTCACCATTTTGCTCAAAGCCATTGGTTTGACGCCTGAAGCCATTTTGGCCAACTTCTTCGTCAATGACACTTTCAAAATGATGGACAGTGGCGCACAAATGGCTTTTGTCGCCGAGCGCTTGCGCGGTGAAGTCGCGCGCTTTGACATCACCGATAAATCCGGCAATGTGGTTGTCGCTAAAGACAAACGCATCACTGCGCGCCATACCCGCGAAATGGAAACAACTGGCACCACCCATGTGTCAGTCCCCGAAGATTTCCTGATCGGTCGCGTGGTCGCACGCAACATCGTCGAAGAAGAGACCGGCGAAATCATTGCCAAGGCCAATGAAGAACTGACTGAAGCGCTGTTGAAAAAATTGCGCTCAAGCGGCGTTCAAGACTTAGAGTGCATCTACACCAATGAACTCGATCAAGGCTCCTATATTTCACAAACCCTGCGCATAGACGAGACTGCCGACGAATTTGCCGCGCGTGTCGCCATCTACCGCATGATGCGCCCTGGCGAGCCACCCACCGAAGATGCAGTGCAAGCCTTGTTTCAGCGTTTGTTCTACAACCCTGACACCTACGACTTGTCACGTGTCGGTCGCATGAAGTTCAATGCGCGTGTGGGTCGTGAAGACTCAACCGGCCCCATGGTTCTCAATAACGAAGACATCTTGGCGGTGGTCAAAATCTTGGTTGACTTGCGCAATGGCCGCGGTGAGGTCGATGACATTGATCACTTGGGTAACCGCCGTGTGCGTTGTGTGGGTGAGTTGGCTGAGAACCAATACCGCACCGGTTTGGCGCGTATTGAAAAGGCGGTGAAAGAGCGTTTGGGTCAAGCCGAGCAAGAGCCTTTGATGCCGCATGACCTGATCAACTCCAAGCCTATTTCTGCAGCGCTCAAAGAGTTTTTTGGCGCGTCGCAGTTGTCGCAGTTCATGGACCAAACCAACCCCTTGTCTGAGATCACGCACAAGCGTCGTGTCTCGGCCCTTGGCCCGGGCGGTTTGACGCGTGAGCGTGCAGGCTTTGAAGTGCGGGATGTGCACGTGACCCACTATGGCCGTGTCTGTCCTATCGAAACACCTGAAGGCCCCAACATTGGTTTGATCAACTCGCTGTCTTTGTATGCGCGCTTGAACGAATACGGTTTCATTGAAACACCTTACCGCCAAGTGATTGACGGCCAAGTGACCATGGAAATTGATTACCTGTCAGCCATAGAAGAAGCCAAATACGTTATTGCTCAGGCCAACGCCTTGTTGGACAAAGAAGACCGGTTGATTGGTGACTTGGTGTCTGCCCGTGAAAAGGGCGAATCGATTTTGTGTGGCAAAGAGCGCGTTCAGTACATGGACGTGTCGCCCGCGCAGATCGTGTCGGTGGCCGCTTCCTTGGTGCCCTTCTTGGAGCATGATGACGCCAACCGCGCTTTGATGGGCGCCAATATGCAGCGCCAAGCCGTGCCTGTGTTGCGGCCTGAAAAAGCATTTGTGGGAACCGGTATTGAGCGGGTTGCGGCGATCGACTCTGGCACCGTGGTCACTGCCTTGCGTGGTGGCGTGGTCGATTATGTTGACGCCACCCGCATCGTTGTGCGTGTGAACGATGCAGAAACCCAAGCGGGTGAAGTGGGCGTTGACATTTACAACCTCATCAAATACCAGCGTTCAAACCAAAATACCAACATCCACCAACGCCCCATCGTCAAGCGCGGCGACAAACTCGCCAAAGGTGATGTGGTGGCCGATGGTGCATCAACCGACTTGGGCGAATTGGCCTTGGGTCAAAACATGTTGGTGGCCTTCATGCCTTGGAACGGCTACAACTTCGAAGACTCCATCCTCATCTCTGAGCGTGTGGTGGCTGAAGACCGTTACACCTCCATCCACATCGAAGAACTCGTGGTGATGGCGCGCGACACCAAATTGGGCGCAGAAGAAATCACCCGCGACATCCCCAATTTGGCTGAGCAACAAATCAACCGATTGGACGAGTCGGGCATTATTTTTGTGGGTGCTGAAGTTCAACCCGGCGATGTCTTGGTGGGCAAGGTCACCCCCAAGGGCGAAACCACTTTGACGCCAGAAGAAAAATTGCTGCGCGCCATCTTTGGTGAAAAAGCCTCGGACGTGAAAGACACTTCTTTGCGCGTAGACCAAGGCTCACAAGGCACGGTCATCGATGTGCAGGTGTTCACCCGCGAAGGCATTGTGCGTGACAAACGCGCTCAGCAAATTATTGACGATGAATTGAAGCGCTTTCGTTTGGACTTGAATGACCAACTGCGCATTGTGGAAGCGGATGCGTTTGACCGGATTGGCAAACTGCTCAACGGCAAAACCGCCAATGGCGGCCCCAACAAACTGCCCAAAGGCAGCAAGATCGACACAGCCTATTTGGACAGCGTGGAGAAGTTCCATTGGTTCGACATCCGTCCTGCTGATGAAGACACGGCCTCACAGCTTGAAAGCATTAAAAACGCTTTAACCCAAACCCGACACAGCTTCGATTTGGCTTTTGAAGAAAAGCGCAAAAAACTTACCCAAGGCGACGAGTTGCCGGCCGGTGTGTTGAAGATGGTCAAGGTCTACTTGGCGGTCAAGCGTCGCTTGCAACCTGGTGACAAGATGGCTGGTCGCCATGGCAACAAAGGCGTGGTCTCCAAAATTGTGCCCGTCGAAGACATGCCTTATATGGCCGACGGCACACCCGTTGACATCGTGCTCAATCCTTTGGGCGTGCCTTCACGCATGAATGTGGGACAGGTTTTGGAAGTGCACTTGGGCTGGGCTGCCAAGGGTATTGGTTACCAACTGGGCCACATGATGCAAGAAGAAGCCAAGACAGCCGAGATCCGCACTTTCTTAGAGACCTTGTACAACAGTACAGGTCACAAGGAAGAGTTGAGCAAGCTGGCCGACAAAGAAATCAAGGAAATGGCTCTCAACCTCTCCACAGGTGTGCCTTTTGCAACACCGGTGTTCGATGGCGCTTCAGAAGAAGACATTCGCACCATGTTGAAACTGGCTTACCCTGAAGAGGTGGTGAAGGCCAAGGGCTTGACGCCCGCGCGTACCCAAGCAAATTTGTTTGACGGCCGCACCGGCGACGCTTTTGAGCGCCCCACCACCGTAGGCTATATGCATGTGCTGAAACTTCACCATTTGGTGGACGACAAAATGCACGCACGCTCCACCGGCCCTTACAGCTTGGTCACACAACAACCGCTGGGCGGCAAGGCCCAGTTTGGTGGTCAACGCTTTGGCGAGATGGAGGTATGGGCTTTGGAAGCCTATGGAGCCTCCTACACCCTGCAAGAAATGCTCACCGTCAAATCTGACGACGTGCAAGGTCGAACCAAGGTTTACGAAAGCATCGTCAAAGGCGAACACGCTATCGAGGCGGGCATGCCCGAATCGTTCAATGTGTTGGTCAAAGAAATTCGTTCATTGGGCATAGATATAGAGTTGGAGCGTTCATGAAATCATTACTCGACCTCTTTAAGCAGTTCACACCAGATGAGCATTTCGATGCCATCAAAATTGGACTGGCTTCTCCGGAAAAAATCCGTTCATGGTCTTTTGGCGAAGTCAAAAAACCAGAGACCATCAACTACCGCACCTTCAAACCCGAACGCGATGGTTTGTTTTGCGCCAAGATTTTTGGCCCCATCAAAGACTATGAATGTTTGTGCGGCAAATACAAGCGCCTCAAGCACCGTGGTGTGATTTGCGAAAAGTGCGGCGTTGAAGTTACCCAAACCAAGGTCCGTCGTGACCGTATGGGCCACATCGATTTGGCCGCCCCTTGCGCCCATATTTGGTTCCTCAAATCATTGCCCAGCCGTTTGGGTTTGGTGTTGGACATGACTTTGCGCGACATCGAACGCGTGTTGTATTTCGAAGCTTATGTGGTGACCGATCCCGGCATGACGGCGCTGAAAAAATACGCCATCATGACCGAGGACGACTATGAAGCCAAGCGCGTCGAGTTGGGCGACGAGTTCCAAGCCAAGATGGGTGCAGAAGGCATACGCGACTTGCTCGAGACCATGGAAATTGACATGGAAATCGAAAAGTTACGCAATGACTTAACTGGCTCCGAGGTCAAGATCAAGAAAAACGCCAAGCGTTTGAAAGTCCTTGAGGCGTTCAAAAAATCGGGCATCAAGCCCGAGTGGATGGTGTTGTCGGTGCTGCCTGTGTTGCCACCCGATTTGCGCCCCTTGGTGCCCTTGGATGGTGGGCGTTTTGCCACCTCCGACTTGAACGATTTGTACCGCCGCGTCATCAACCGCAACAGCCGCTTGCGTCGTTTGCTCGAACTCAATGCGCCTGAAATCATTGCGCGCAACGAAAAGCGCATGCTGCAAGAAGCGGTGGACAGTTTGCTGGATAACGGTCGTCGCGGCAAAGCCATGACTGGCGCCAACAAACGTGCCTTGAAGTCTTTGGCCGACATGATCAAAGGTAAATCGGGACGCTTCCGTCAAAACTTGCTGGGCAAGCGCGTCGATTATTCTGGACGTTCTGTCATCACAGTGGGCCCCACACTCAAATTGCATCAGTGCGGCTTGCCTAAATTGATGGCGCTTGAACTCTTCAAGCCTTTCATCTTCAGCAAACTGGAGTTGATGGGTATTGCCACCACCATCAAGGCGGCCAAGAAGGAAGTTGAAGCCGGCACCCCCGTGGTGTGGGACATCTTGGAAGAGGTCATCAAAGAGCATCCCGTGTTGCTCAACCGTGCNCCCACTTTGCACCGCTTGGGCATTCAGGCTTTTGAGCCTATCTTGATTGAAGGCAAAGCCATTCAATTGCACCCTCTGGTGTGTTCTGCTTTCAATGCCGACTTCGACGGCGACCAAATGGCGGTGCACATTCCTTTGTCGGTGGAAGCGCAAATGGAAGCCCGCACATTGATGCTGGCCTCCAACAACGTGCTCTTCCCCGCCAACGGCGAACCGTCCATCGTGCCTTCACAAGACGTGGTTCTGGGCTTGTACTACACCACCCGTGAACGTATCAACGGCAAAGGTGAAGGCTTGGTGTTTGCTGACATTGGCGAGGTGCAGCGGGCACTCGACGCCGATGTGGTGGAACTCACCGCCAAAGTCACGGTGCGCATGACCGAGTGGGCCAAGGACAAAGAAACCGGCGAATTCACCAGCAGTGCCTCGTTGGTAGAAACCACCGTGGGACGTGCGGTGTTGTCGGAAATTTTGCCCAAGGGTTTGCCTTTCAGCCATTTGAACAAGGCCTTGAAGAAGAAAGAAATTTCCAAACTCATCAACACCTCATTTCGCAAATGCGGCTTGAAGGAAACCGTGGTGTTTGCCGACAAGTTGTTGCAAAACGGCTTTCGCTTGGCCACCCGTGCAGGTATCTCGATTTGCATCGACGATATGTTGGTGC
>JGI25925J51416_10000468_pt1 | contig 10043 bp, 7 predicted proteins | sample LauGreFaBDMM15DN_2_FD_51416 | JGI IMG/M metagenome (IMG submission 51416) | reverse complement strand
ATGACCGTCGGAATGTTTGGTGTGGCGGGCGGTGGCTCCATGGTCTTGCTCAAAGACAGTGGCTGGATTTTGGGAAAAATTGCTGCAGGAACTCCTACGTTTATTCAAAATGCGGGTTTCGTTTGGGCTGCGATTTTGCTGCCTTTGGTGGCGGCAGCTTGGTTTGGCATGAATAACTTGCTGACCCTGTCGCCCCATTACGGTGGAACGTTGGCGGCGTTTGCAAAAATTTTGTATTTGTGGGGCATCACCTGTGTCGTCGGGGCCTTGGGCTTGTATCTGTATTTACCCGCACCGACCGGCCTGGGTTTGCTCAATATGTGGGTGGCTTTGCCGTTGATCATTGTTTGCACCTTGGCTGCTATGAAAGTAGCTGCCTTTGGCGAAATGAAGTCCAACATCGTCAATCAGTACGCCATCTTTAAGAACAAACACACCTGGTCATTGACCTTGCTGTACATCGTCACCTTTGGATCGTTCATTGGTTTTTCGATGGCGCTTCCCTTGTCGATCACCGTAATTTTTGGAATCAGCCATGTTCCTGATGCTTCTGGTGTGATGCAGCACATACTCAAAAATCCTAATGCACCCTCGGCTTTAACCTACGCGTGGATTGGACCTTTCGTAGGCGCATTGATTCGGCCTGTGGGTGGTTGGATCTCTGACAAAGTGGGCGGATCCATCGTGACGCAGATTATTTCTGGTGTCATGGTTCTAGCCTCTGCAGCAGTGGGCTACGTCATGATGCAGGCCTATGGTTCTGCCACGCCAGAGCAGTATTTTGCTACCTTCATGTGGCTGTTCGTGCTCTTGTTTGCGGCCAGTGGGATCGGCAATGGTTCCACATTTCGCACGATTGGTGTGATTTTTGATCGCCAGCAAACGGGTCCTGTTTTAGGTTGGACATCTGCGGTCGCGGCTTACGGCGCATTTATCGCACCGGTGGTTATCGGAGCCCAAATCAAAGCCGGAACGCCGCAAGTCGCCATGTACAGCTTTGCTGCTTTCTATGCAGTCTGCTTGGTTTTGAATTGGTGGTTTTACCTTCGCGCAGGTTCAGACATCAAAAACCCCTAAGCCCCTTACGACAGTGCAACCCTAAATTTCTCGAGGTATTTCATGAGCCATTTTCTAGACCGTCTCACCTATTTTTCCCAGCCGCGCGAATCTTTCTCAGGCGATCACGGCGTGACCACCGGGGAAGACCGAACTTGGGAAAACGCGTACCGCGACCGCTGGGCACACGACAAAATAGTTCGCTCGACGCATGGTGTCAATTGCACTGGCTCATGCTCTTGGAAAATTTACGTCAAAGGCGGCATCGTGACCTGGGAAACCCAGCAAACCGATTACCCCCGCACCCGTTGGGATATGCCTAACCATGAGCCGCGTGGTTGCGCCCGAGGTGCGAGTTACAGCTGGTATTTGTACAGCGCAAACCGAGTGAAGTACCCGTTGGTTCGGGGGCGATTGCTCAAGCTGTGGCGCGAAGCGCGCTTGTCACAAGACCCGGTGGACGCTTGGGCGTCGATTGCCCAAAGCGATGCCAAGCGCAAGGAATACCAAAGCGTGCGTGGCTTGGGCGGATTTGTTCGATCCAGCTGGGATGAAGTCAATGAAATGGTGGCAGCAGCCAATGTGTACACCATCAAAAAACATGGGCCAGATCGCATCATTGGGTTTTCGCCAATCCCTGCGATGTCCATGGTTTCGTACGCAGCGGGAAGCCGTTACCTAAGCCTCATCGGTGGCGTTTGCATGAGCTTTTACGATTGGTACTGCGATCTCCCACCCGCCAGCCCACAAATTTGGGGCGAGCAAACCGATGTTCCAGAATCTGCGGACTGGTACAACTCCAGCTTCATCATCGCCTGGGGCTCCAACGTACCGCAAACGCGAACCCCCGACGCACACTTTTTCACGGAAGTTCGGTACAAAGGGACAAAAACAGTAGCAGTCACACCCGATTACTCTGAGGTCGCAAAGCTCTCAGATATCTGGATGAAGCCCAAGCAAGGTACCGATGCAGCCGTGGCGATGGCGATGGGCCATGTAATTTTGAAGGAGTTTTATTTCCCTGATGGAGGTAAAGCGCGCAGTACTTACTTTGACGATTACGTGCGCCGTTATACCGACATGCCCATGTTGGTGATGCTCAAGGAGCAGACCTTACCAAGCGGTGAAGTGGTGATGGTTCCTGACCGGTATCTGCGAGCCTCTGATTTCAACGGCAAGTTAGGCGCAGCTAACAACCCCGAGTGGAAGACGGTTGCATTAGATGAAAGTGGAAAAGTCGTATTGCCTCAAGGCGCGATTGGATTTCGCTGGGGCCCGGACGGCCGCGCGGATGAAGGGCAGTGGAACCTACAGGCCAAAGAAGCCCGCCATGGCAATGACGTCAAACTCAAACTCACTGTCATGGAAGGCGAGCAGGCCAGTTTAGAAACAGCGAAAGTGGGATTCCCCTATTTTGGCGGTATTGAAAGCGAGCACTTCCCCAACAATGCAACTGGCGCTGGCGCGAACAACGTCTTGGTTCGAACCGTTCCGGTGCAACGCATTGCATTAGGTAAGGCTGGCGATACGCGTGAAGCGCTTGTGGCAACCGTGTTTGATCTGCAGGTTGCCAACTATGGCGTAGCCCGCGGCTTACCAGGAGAGTTGGCAGCCAAAGACTTCAATGACGACACGCCTTACACCCCAGCGTGGCAAGAGCGGATTACTGGAACCCCGCGCGAGCAGCTGATTACCGTAGCGCGGCAGTTTGCTGACAACGCGGACAAGACCCACGGCAAGTCGATGGTCATTATTGGGGCGGCAATGAACCACTGGTACCACGCCGATATGAACTACCGCGGCGTGATCAATATGTTGATGATGTGCGGCTGTATCGGTCAAAGCGGGGGCGGTTGGGCCCACTATGTGGGACAAGAAAAGTTACGTCCTCAGACCGGCTGGACTGCGTTGGCCTTTGGATTGGACTGGATTCGTCCACCGCGGCAAATGAATTCCACCAGTTTCTTTTACGCCCACACGGACCAGTGGCGCTACGAAAAACTGGGTATGGAAGAAGTGCTCTCGCCCTTGGCGGATAAAAAAGCGTTTGGCGGCAGCATGATTGACTACAACGTCCGCGCTGAGCGTATGGGTTGGTTGCCTTCTGCGCCTCAGCTCAAGACCAATCCGCTGCAAGTCGTGCGCGATGCCCAAGCAGCGGGAATGGAGCCCAAAGACTACGCAGTGAAAGGCCTCAAAGAGGGCACGCTATCGATGAGCTGCGAAGACCCAGACCACCCGGACAACTGGCCACGCAATATGTTCGTTTGGCGCTCCAATATTCTGGGCTCCAGCGGAAAAGGCCATGAATACTTTTTAAAGCATCTGCTGGGAACCAGCAACGGCGTGCAGGGCAAAGACATGGGCCACGACGAGGCCAAACCTGAAGAAGTGGTCTGGCATGACAAAGCGCCCGAAGGCAAGCTTGATTTGCTGGTGACCTTGGACTTTCGCATGAGCACGACTTGTTTGTACTCTGACATCGTATTGCCCACTGCGACCTGGTATGAAAAGAACGACCTCAATACCAGCGACATGCATCCCTTTATCCATCCTTTGTCTACGGCAGTCGACCCTGCGTGGCAGTCCCGCAGCGACTGGGATATTTACAAAGGCTTTGCTCAAAAATTCAGTGAAATTTGTGTGGGGCATTTGGGTGTGGAGCGCGACATGGTTTTGAGTCCCTTGATGCATGACTCACCCGCAGAACTGGCGCAGCCATTTGGCGTCCAAGACTGGAAGCGCGGTGAAGTTGATTTGATTCCTGGAAAAACGGGCCCCAATATGGCGGTGGTTGAACGGGATTACCCCAACGTNTANAAGCGNTTTACGGCTTTAGGNCCNTTGNTNAACAAGGTTGGCAACGGAGGTAAAGGCATTGCCTGGAACACGCAGACTGAAGTCAAACAACTCGGCGAACTCAATGGTGTGGTGCTTGAGGAGGGTGTGACGTGTGGCATGCCGAAAATCGACACCGATATTGATGCCTGCGAAGTGGTTTTGCAATTGGCACCTGAGACCAACGGCCATGTTGCCGTCAAAGCGTGGAAAGCTTTGGGCAAACAAACCGGCTTAGACCATACCCACTTGGCGTTGTACCGCGAAGATGAAAAAATTCGCTTCCGTGATATCCAAGCCCAACCGCGCAAGATCATTAGCTCGCCCACTTGGAGTGGTATCGAGAGTGAAACCGTCTCCTACAACGCGGGCTATACCAATGTGCACGAGATGATCCCATGGCGCACCCTGACAGGCCGCCAGCAGTTCTACATGGACCATCCTTGGATGACCGCATTTGGTGAAGGCTTCACTACATACCGGCCACCCGTAGATTTGAAAACGACAGCAGGAATTCAAAATATCAAGCCCAATGGGAACAAAGAAATTGCGCTGAATTTCATCACGCCACACCAAAAGTGGGGCATTCACTCCACCTACAGCGACAACCTCATGATGCTCACCCTCAATCGGGGTGGCAGCGTGGTTTGGCTAAGTGAAACCGATGCGAAGTCGGTGGGGATTGAAGATAACGACTGGATCGAAGTTTTCAATATCAATGGTGCGATTGCAGCCCGCGCAGTGGTCAGTCAGCGCGTGAACCCAGGAATGACTTTGATGTACCACTCGCAAGAGAAGATCATCAACACCCCGGGCTCTGAGATCACNGGNATGCGCGGGGGGATTCACAACTCGGTGACGCGCATCGTGCTGAAGCCCACCCACATGATTGGTGGTTACGCGCAGTTCAGTTACGGCTTTAACTATTACGGAACCATTGGCACCAACCGCGATGAATTTGTGGTGGTTCGAAAAATGAACAAAGTCGATTGGCTCGAAGAAGAAGCCCAAGGAGAAAACGCATGAAAATTCGCGCACAAATCGGCATGGTGCTTAACCTGGATAAATGCATCGGGTGCCACACCTGTTCGGTCACTTGTAAAAACGTATGGACCAGTCGGCCTGGCATGGAGTACGCATGGTTTAACAACGTGGAGACCAAGCCCGGAATTGGTTATCCCAAAGAGTGGGAAAACCAAGACAAGTGGAACGGCGGCTGGCAGCGCTTAGCCAATGGAAAGATTGAGCCACGCCAAGGCGCCAAGTGGAAGCTCTTGATGCGCATCTTTTCGAATCCCAATTTGCCTGAGATTGACGACTATTACGAGCCCTTTACGTTTGACTACGCGCACCTGCAATCGGCACCTGAGATGAAAGCCGCTCCCACGGCCCGCCCTCGCAGCTTGATTACGGGGAAACGGATGGAAAAAATCGTCTGGGGTCCCAACTGGGAAGAAATTTTGGGCGGCGAGTTTTCGAAGCGCAGCAAAGATAAAAATTTCGACGATATCCAAAAAGATATCTACGGGCAGTTCGAAAACACCTTCATGATGTACTTGCCCCGTTTGTGCGAGCATTGTCTCAACCCGGCGTGTGTGGCAAGTTGCCCGTCAGGCTCCATCTACAAGCGCGAGGAAGACGGCATTGTTCTCATTGACCAAGACAAATGCCGTGGTTGGCGCATGTGTGTGAGTGGTTGCCCTTACAAAAAGATTTACTACAACTGGAAATCAGGAAAAGCAGAAAAGTGTATTTTTTGCTATCCCCGCATTGAAGCAGGCCAACCCACCGTATGTTCGGAAACCTGCGTTGGACGCATTCGCTATCTTGGCGTTTTGTTGTATGACGCAGATCGGATTCAAGAAGCTGCAAGCGTCGAACATGACCGTGATTTGTACCAAGCGCAACTGGATATCTTTTTAGATCCCAATGATCCGGCTGTTATCGCCCAAGCGCAAATCGATGGCATTCCCGACAAGTGGATGGAAGCGGCTCGTAAAAGTCCGGTCTACAAAATGGCGGTGGACTGGAAAGTGGCGCTCCCACTGCACCCCGAATACCGTACCCTTCCCATGGTCTGGTACGTGCCGCCGCTGTCGCCTATCAGTGCGGCAGCCCAGGCCGGTGATATCGGTATCAACGGTGAAATCCCAGACGTCAAGCAATTGCGCATCCCAGTTAAATATTTGGCCAACCTGTTGACAGCTGGCGACACCATGCCAGTCGAGCGGGCACTGGAGCGGATGTTGGCTATGCGTGCGTACCAGCGTGAAAAACACGTCGATGGGCGTATCAATACCGCAGCACTCGACCAAGTCCAAATGACCCAAGCAGAGGTTGAAGAGATGTACCACGTGATGGCGATTGCCAATTACGAAGACCGGTTCGTTATTCCTAGCAGTCACCGTGAATATGCAGAGAATACGTTTGACATGCGCGGAGGCTGCGGCTTCTCGTTTGGCAACGGTTGCTCTGATGGAACCAGTGAAATCAGCTTGTTTGGAACAACGAAGAAGCGCACCATTCCCATCAAGGCGGAGGTATAAGCCATGGCATTTTCCAAACCACCGGCCGCGTCCCTGAGTCTCAAGGTGTTGGCCCATTTACTGTCCTACCCCGACGCCACGCTGCGAGCCCATTTAAGCGAGATGCGAACGGCGCTGCACGAAGAGTGCGCGATGACACCCGACCGTTTGAAAGAGTTAGACGTTTTAATCGCGACCTTGGGCGGTTCGGATGTCTTGGACATTGAAGCCCAGTATGTGGAACTCTTTGATCGAGGACGCGCGACGTCACTCCATTTGTTTGAACACGTGCATGGTGATTCTCGGGACCGCGGACCCGCCATGATTGACTTGGTCCAGACCTATGAAAAAGCCGGCTTGTTTCTCACTCCCGATGAAATGCCCGACTATCTGCCGGTTGTTTTGCAATTTGTCTCAACCCAACCTCCCTTGGAAGCGCGTGCCTTTTTGGCTGAAATGGCGCATATCTTTAATGCGATTTTTAACGCACTACAGCAGCGTAATACCCCCTACGCCAGCGTATTAGGCGCTTTGATGGAGCTTGCAGGTGAAAAAGCCCACGCAGTGAAAGTGGCGCCGGATGAGCCCTTGGATGCCGCTTGGGAAGAGCCTGTCGTTTTTGATGGCTGCTCCGTAAAAGGGCAAACCAAGCCAGATCAAGCCCAACCCATGCACTTTGTTAAAAAAGTCCCAACTGCAACTGGAGCTTCTGTATGAACGCACTCAACTATTTTCTTTTTGGCGTGTATCCCTACATCGCCTTCACCGTTTTTTTGGTTGGCAGCTTAATTCGCTTTGACCGGGATCAATACACATGGAAAAGCGACTCATCGCAACTCCTCAAGGCTGGCCAACTTCGCATCGGTAGCAATTTGTTTCATGTTGGCGTTTTGTTTTTATTTTTTGGCCACCTGTTTGGCATGTTGACGCCCCATTTTTTGTATGAACATTTTCTTGATGCTGGATCGAAACAGATGATGGCGATGGTCAGCGGCGGCATTGCGGGCGTTTTAGGATTTATCGGAGTGAGCGTTCTGTTGCACCGGCGCTTGTTTGAGCCGCGCATTCGCATCAACTCTAAGGCGGGTGACATTGTTCTTTTGGTGCTGCTTTGGTTGCAGTTGGCTTTGGGGTTGGCGACGATTCCCTTGTCGGCGCAACATTTAGACGGCAGCATGATGATGAAGCTCGCTGGATGGGCGCAAACCATCGTCACTTTTCAAAGTGGCGCTCCTGAAATGCTAGCCCAGGCAGGCGTGATTTTTAAGTTGCATATGTTCTTGGGGATGACGGTATTTTTTATCTTTCCTTTTACGCGATTGGTTCACGTGTGGAGCGGTTTTGGAACGGTGGCTTACTTGGTGCGACCGTACCAAGTGGTTCGTTCACGCCGCTTAAACGTCCCCGCAGGCCATAACGCTCCCCGCCATCCTGGCGCGGGTGTCTAAGGACAACACGATGTCAGAAATACAATTATCAGAACCCATGCTCGCGCGTGTNAACGGCATCGCACTGCATACCGCCGAGGCGCTGCTTTCTGACGATGATTTACGCCAACGCGCATGCTCNGAGTTGCTNCGTCAAGCGGCAGTTGCGCAGGGTTTTTTAGCGAACGATGATGAAGCGAGCAGCGATGGAGTTCTGACGGAGGCTGCATCCCAAGCGATTGAGGAGTTACTGGATGCGAACTTGGCGGTTCCTGAGCCATTGCATGCGGCTTGTCTGCGGCACTACAACGCACACCTTGCCAGCTACAGCACGGGTGAGCGCGTGCTGGTTCGTCACATCTTGTTTGCGGTGACGCCTGGTGTCGATCTCGTTGCACTGCGCAATCGCGCTGAAACGACTTTGTTGGACGTGCGGTGCCATGATGGCAAGTCTTCACAAGACGCGTTTTCAAAAGCGGCCAGCGCCCTTTCCAATTGCCCCAGCGGCGCCGACGGCGGTGAGCTCGGATGGCTCACTTCTTCTGATTGCGCGCCTGAGTTTGGCAAAGAAATATTTGGCCAAACGGAAGTAGGTGTGTTACCTCGCCTGGTGCACAGTCGGTTTGGTTTGCATGTGGTCGAAGTCTTACAGCGAGAGGCTGGGGCCGTGCAAAGTTTTGAAGCGGTGCAAGGTGCAGTTGCCATGGCATTGCGCCAAAAGACCTTTGTCGCCGCTTTGCGCCAATACCTATCGGTGTTAGCGTCGCAGGCAAAGGTGGTGGGTGTTGACCTAGAGCCAGCGCAGTCCCCCTTGGTTCAATAGCAAGGAACTAAGTGCCTGATCCGCTGCTGGAGCGCTTGCGCCGTTTTCATGATGACACTTTTCCGGGCGTACAGGCGCAGTTTGAAAACTTGGTGCAGGAAGGCCAGCACCCCAGTATTTTGTTTATCGGTTGCTCCGATTCCCGCTTGGTTCCTTACTTATTAACCGGCGCTGGTCCGGGCGAGTTATTCATGGTGCGCAATGTGGGTGCATTTGTTCCGCCTTATGACGGTTCTGCGGGCTTTCATGGAACCTCCGCCGCCATTGAGTTTGCAGTTTTAAACCTGAGAGTCTCGCGCATCGTGGTCTGCGGCCATAGCCATTGCGGTGGAATTCGGGCCCTGTATGAAGAGCAAGCGCCCCAAGCTAAAAACCTCAAAGCCTGGTTGGACTTAGGGCGGGAGGCGGCTTTACCAGTTCAAGTGACACCCGAGGCGCTGCGCCGTTCAGAGCAACGTGCGGTCGTCTTGCAGTTGGAGCGCCTGATGGGTTATCCCATGGTGCGTGAGCAAGTAGAGGCCAAAGCCATGACGCTGCACGGCTGGCACTATGTGATTGAAGAGGGCGAAGTCCATGTGTTTGATGTCAAGAGTGGACAATTTGTACCAGCTTCGCTCGCATCGCACAGTGGTGATGGCCCGTATGCAGAGCACTTGTCCGAGCCTGTGTTTAATGAAATTGACGACGCCTACGCCCCCTTAAATAACTCCATACAGGTCACACTATGAATATCACCACGATGGATGATTTGCTCACAGCAGCGCGAGCCCAAACCCGCGCACAGCGTTTACTTTTCGTCTTTGCAAAAGCCGAACTGCCAACCGAGAGTTCGCCCTCGCAACAGGCCCAGTTTTTGGCCGGACAGGGCGGGGCATTGGTCCCGGTCGTGTGTGTTGATAAAACGCCTGACGAACTCACCGGTATGGCGCAGTTGCTTCAAGAGTCGCAGTCTTTGGGCGTGGCGTGGACCGTGGTTTTTGTAACGACGATGTCCGGGCAGCCCGGTCAAGCCCCGAGTAGCGCAGAGGCAGAACCGGTTCTCGAACGCCTAGTGGCTCAGATCAAGGCGGGACAACTGGAGGGCTTAGTTCCATTTGACCGCGAGGGCAACACGGTCAACCTTCAGTAAACCCATGCCAATCAGCGCTCACCGGACCAACTGGTTCATTTCAATAATGGGCAACAGCACGGCCAGCACGATGAGCATCACGACCGCGCCCATCACCACAATCAACAAGGGCTCCAGCAGGGTGGCAAGTTGCAGGGCTTTGCGCTGGACTTCGGTGCTGAGTTGATGGGCGGCGCGCTGAAGCATCAGCGGCAGTTGACCGGTTTGTTCGCCCAAACGGGCAAACATCGATAGCAGCCCGGGAA
>JGI25925J51416_10000446_pt1 | contig 10279 bp, 1 predicted proteins | sample LauGreFaBDMM15DN_2_FD_51416 | JGI IMG/M metagenome (IMG submission 51416) | reverse complement strand
GTCTGGTCGGGCATGGAAATTAGTTACCATGTTTTGATCAGGATGAGATATCACCACCAGGGTGTGATCCCTCTTCTGGGTGACTCGATATTGGAAGCGAGGTCCCTCTGCCTGACGTATGTTTCTCATCGCCGCGAATATGTTGTCAATTGAGTCAGTACTGCTAGTGACTCCAATGTGGTCGCCAACCTTACCGATGTGCTGTGGTCCCTTACGATCCACGCCGTGCGGGTGTGGTTGTTTTATTTCAGTCGCTGCTCCCATGGCGCGTCTGCCCTTGCTCGCCATTTCTACTGCACAACTGGAGTCCTGCATTGTCATGTTGATTTCGAGCAAGAGGGCGTCCATGTCAGTTCGGATGTTCTGATACGGGCCAGGAGCAGTGCGCCGGTTCATATGTTCTTTGAAGTACGGGGGAAGTCCGTTGAACAAGCAGTAGGCAGCCGCTTCCGGTGGCACGATGTGATACAGTCTTTGAGCGGAGACGAGTTGGTAGTCGATTTTGAATCTGTCGATATACTGCTGGATTTTTGGTCCGTCTGCATCCTCCTCGCACTTGGCAGAGTGAATTGCGTTGATGTTCTTCTGGAGATCAGGTCTCTTCCACATACCCGTGGTGGATAGAGATTTCACTAGCTGATCCCATGTCCAGTTGTAAATGTACTTAGGATCATCTACATCTCGAATGAGGCCATCGAGGTCCATACTGGGTTGATATGCAAGAGACCATTTGTGAAGATTACCGCCTTCAATCATACATGGCAATACTTTCTTTACCCATTGGCGCTCGTGGACATCCATGCTGCGAAGCTCCATAGACCACTTACTCAAGATCTTTGCCACGTCATCTGTATCTTTCACCTTGCTGAGCTCCTTTAGCCCTGACTTATTAGATGAAACTTGCCCGAGGGCCGTGACTAGAGAACTCACTAGCTGATCTCCCGGCGGGGTGGGGTACGTTGCGCTATAATTAATGTTCGGCGACAANGGGTGTCCNACTCGATTGGAGGAAGATTGCGCTGTTTGCTGACTCTGCAATATATTAGTCAATTCCCGTTTCTGCCTGGCTTCCATNTCCAGCATCTGCTTCTGGAATTCAGTCTGTTGTTTCGCNAACANGCCCATAAGCATGGTCATGTTCGATTGCATTTGCATCTGCATACTATGCTGAATTTGCCCGCCTGCCCCTGAGGTGCCAGCGGCCGTATATACGCTCGACTCAGGGTATTGCATGCTCGGCTCGCCAGTATTAGCTGTGGTGAACATGCCCGAGCCAGGGCTCGTCGCGTGAATATCACTGAGTTTGAGACGATGCTGGGCGTCGAGCTCGAGTTCAAGCTCGTATTTGGCCAGGAAGTCATCTTGCTCCTGAAAAAATTGAGCGCTCCCGTCTTCTCCGGTGTTAGCGTCTATCAGAGTGCCGGAGGCTCCCTGAATGCTAGAAGTTCCCAGCGTACGCTCTTCTGGGATGGTATTAATGAGCATGGTTCCAAATCTCGGCGCGATTGAGGAGTCTGCTGTACGATCCAAATCCATGTGATTAATTTGCTCAGGGAGAGGATGCGCATCCGGTTGCGTGCTCGCACCTAGGGCGGAAGTTACTCTCCCTGGGGTCTGTGATTCCGACGGTGGCGTTTCCATGATGCTCGATTGCATTCGCCCAGCGGTCTGGTCTTCTTGATCCATTTCCCACTGAAATCTGCGTTCAATACGCTCGCTTGCAGCGTAAGTATGCCTCCTGTGCTATGTGCACGTGGCTCAGGCGCTCGGTGGCGCTTAGATTCGCGCTCAGAGCGCGGGCGCTCAGTGGCGCTTAGATTCGCACTCAGCGCGCGGGACTCTGCGATCCCCACCAGCACTCGAAGCGCCGTTGCACTGNTGCGCAGTTTGGGAGCGAGAGGGGAACCCCGGATGCCCCAAGTTTGGGTAGCACCCAGGGCTCTCACAACCTGTGCGATCGCACGCCCAGCCTTGGAGGTCCGNCCGTGCGTCAGGAGGCGACGTGCGTCGCCGCCGCCAGCGGTCCTTGCCGCTGATTGAGAGGGTTATNAAGTTTACTACTCAACGAATTGGTTTATAAGAACACTCGAGTGTTTTACACGATAGGAACACCCGAGGCTATCATTTCTGCACACTTAGAGGACGTTGAAGGGAACATGCGTTCCCACATCCCCCCTGTCCTCTAACTCTCTACTACCTAGGCCAGCCAAATGTGCTCCAAGTTGGAGTCAGTCGANAGGATGGCCGATAATCTCACCTTTCCAGTGATAACGGACTTGATACGCATGAAGGCATCTTCTCCAAGAGCTTTAGTGCCTATATCAGCGAGTTCGTTCCTTGTTGACACAGGGTACAATTGGACTAACCCTTCTGCGCAACATTCCTTCAAATGGCACATACGAATGGGTATGTGCTTCTGTTTCTCGGTGAATTGAGGCATCTGGCCCATTGCAATTGCAGCTTGATTGTCAATCATGAGCGGGGTCGGCTCCAGGGGTTCGACTTCGTCTTTCCCGTAGAAATCCGATAAGATACCACGCACAAAAGCTATTTCTCGGCAAGCCTCGCTGGCCTCGTAGTATTCTGCAGCGGCCGAGCTCAGCATTACGCTCTTATGTGACCTCGATCTCCAAGATACTGCAGCACCGGCTAACATTATAATATGGCACCCATGCGACCTCCGGGTATCTTGTGCGCATGCCCAATCGCTGTCGCTAAAAGCAATTAGTTGCAGGTCATTTGATCCCCAACCGTCGCATCCGTAAGGCCTATATGTGATGACTTCCTCAGCAGTTGCATTGCAGTATTGGATGACCATACGGGCCAGCCTGAGGTGTTCCAACGACGGCCTACTCATCACTTTTCCCAGCTGAGATGCGTAGTACATCAAGTCTGGCCTCAGAAGAGATGCGTACATTACGCTCCCGGCCATCTGTTGGTACAGATTAGTCTGTTCTTTGCTACATTCAGGGTCATCCGCTTGCGGCATGTATAGTTTGCTCCCCGGTGCCATTGGTAGTTTAGTATGGATTGACTTAGACATGTCATACGACGATGCTACTTCTCGGAGATATTTAGAAGGGTCTAAGGAAATAGCGCCGGATTCGTGTTGAATAATACCCGCACCTAGGAAGTAGTCTGGACTCTTTTCTTTAACGTCGAACTTTGATTTGAAGTCGCTCATAAACTTATCCCATAACATTTCGTTATTCGTCGAAGCTAGACCATCGTCCGAGTACACATTCATTAGAATTCTGCCTTCTGGTCCTCGATCTAACATCATGAAGGTAGCTGAGCTGCCTAGGGGGCGGAACCCATATTCCTTCANGTACTTGAATAGCTTCTGATACCACAGGTTAGCACCTCGAGGGTAACCGTACATCGCTTTATTCAACTTCCAAACATCCGACTGATTCCGGCCAAGTAAGCTCATAAGACCCGGGGGCGGTCTGACATACATTTCTTTGTCGATTTCCGTCTGCAGATATGCTGCTGTACAATCAAATGCTTTCAACTTCATTTTGTGCAGTGCCGTTAATGCTAATTGTAATTTGATAGTTCCCCATGTTGGCACTGGAGCGTAAGCATCTATTTTAGTGTAGTCTCGGCCTAAGATACATCGATGACCACCGAAGCAGATTCTCGTCTTTCTCTTGTCCACGATTTCGTTTTCGGGTGTCGAGTCCTTAGTTCTTTTAGTTACGAACGTGATAACTGAAGGGAAAATTTGATTGGCCCCGGCTGCTTTGGCATCTACAATTGTGAACACACCGTACCTAATGAAATTTTCCACCTCCGATTTAATCGACTCCCACCAGGAATTGCCTTGGACTGGTCTTTCCCAGTTTACGGAAGACTTGCACTGATCGATGGATTTCGGGTCCGGATCATAGGCTGACTTCTTGCCTTCTTTGCTTCTTATAGCATACGACGACGCAGAGTTACTTTGGATCTTATCTTCCATTGATATTTTACTAGGACCCCACAGTATCTCTACTTCTGGCATCAAGTGTCCAAATGTCGTAGCTGCGTAGTAGTCGATTGCGTCGGGGTGAGGAGGAATATCCGAAGGGACGTACGTCAGACTTTTGTTGTCCTGAACTCGGATTTTCCCAGTGCCTCCTGGATCCTTGGATCTCAATGATGTATTGCCCCAAGGGTGTACGCATGATGCCGATACACAATTGCAAGACGGCTTTACCCACTGAATATTCTTGTCCTGAGCGGATTTGTTCAAATCGGCGACCTGGCATACGACACTTTTATTGTATTTGATGAAGTCTCTGTGATTCATCTCTTCCGAATCTCCATCAGTGTATATGATGAGATATTTATTATTGGCGGTGATTGAATGGACTTTACCTTCGTAATAGTCAACGTCCCCCCCTACGCCATTAATAAAAAATACTTTACGGACGGGTTCGCCGATGTGCCGTTCCATCTTGAGGCGAAGACGAGTGACATGATGAGAATTTGAGATTGGAAGTTCTGCAGCGTCGTTGTCGTCGATTTGAATGATTGGGATTGAATGATTGTCCTCCGATGAGTCTTCGGGACTCGTATGAGGCAACGAGTGATCTATCGGTTGTTGCTCCACCGTAGGGATGGATTCCACAGGAGGCGATTCCCACGTCAGACGGCTAGAGAGATGGCATGGGCCTGGTGATCGTAATGGGTAGTAATTCCATTGGGGATGCTTAATACTGGGGACTATAAGCCGTCGACGATGGATATAGTCCCAGACTACGTGTCCTGGAGCTCCCAGATGATGCGCTCGGCATAGGTAGATACAAGCAGCGGCCTGAACGTTAGGTTCCGACGAGATTCGATGTTCGCTATCGAGGTGGACAAAGCATTGAGATCCGAATGCGTGAAAGGATGTAAGATCGGTGTCGGGCATGCCTTCTACCTCGTTGGGCGAGAGGCCTGCGCTTGCGTCGAGCGTGATGTTAGCCGACGTCGGAAGAGCGTTCATAATATCTACCGCGTGATACATCGCGTACTCCGCTGCAGCGGTCGGCGCGTTCGATCTATGCATAATCGATCGCATAATTGCCCCAAGATCTTTAATTTTGCGCTCGCATGTTGAATTCTGCCATTTCCCTAGGTCGCCAGGACAACTGAAAGATTGAATTGCTCCTACCTCTTTGCTCCAGTTCAGAACGTCGCGGTTAATGAATTCTGATCCCTGATCACTTTGCAATTGAATCCGGTGGGAGTAATAGTGCATGCCCTCCGGAGTATGTCGGAGCTTGAGGCAATGCCCGCGCAATTTGTCAGCCACCGATGCTCCCGAACGATTTTTCATTGCGTAGGTATAAATCTTGCGATGACAATCATCGACCAAGACGAGGGCCTCGCATATCCCATTCCAGCACCGGCCCAATGGTATAGTATCAGCGTGGAAGAATTGCCCGGGTTTTGTGGATCTGGCCGGAAAGCATTGTATATTATGAGCACCGTGACAAACGCAGGACGTGGCCTGCACAGGCACGCTTGATTCGATGATAGTTTCGTACTTGGCAGCTGCAGCGTCACTTTCCGCCAGTTGCTTAATTGCGTGTTTAAGTTCTGGTTCGACCGGTTGGAAGTACTGTCCAGTGACTTCTCTCGGGGATACATTTGTGCGTTCATACATGCGTCTGGAGGGTGTGCTGGATTTAGTCGCAGCACAGAGGGGGCAGGGCGATGGAAGACTTGTCAATACGCATATGCCTGCACGTGCGCATGCCTTGTATACTCGACGTTGGTCGCAGCAGCCGAAAATGGTATGATATTTCGCTGACAGCATCTCCTTAGAGTAGCCCCGAGATTGAATATCCATTGAATGCGCGTGGATGGTCGTCGGCGGCGAGTGAAATGAGTAAGGGAAGAATGANAGGTGATTCCATGTCTCGAGCGTGAGNTGTCCAAGCATTTGTCTATGTGGTGCGGATTGAAGCGTACCGTGAGGTAGCAGCTGATTAATTTGTACAGTCACATTCCCTGAATCATCCCGAGCTTCAATACATTCCTTGCCTTCGAATATAATCGTATGCCCCGCATTTTGAAACCAGCGTGTAGGAAATAGGTCCCAGTTGAATTGAGCACATAAGGTGACACGCGTTTGTGCCACCAATTCACATTGGTTACCTTTAATATCCTTGAAGTCCATTCCTACATACATGGTAGCCGTGCCATCTGTCGTGAATGTGCCGGCTGCGGCATCGCCGACTGTTACGTCGTCTNTATTCCAATNNCTGGCGAATGCTCTTGATTCGTCGTCCAATTTGATAATGAGNTCATTGCAGCCAGAGTCGAGCATACCCATGCGTTTGCCCGGGAATTTGCCAAATANATTCATGGCTGCGCAGGCCTGCATCGCGCGCTGAGAGTCTGCCGAGACTAAAGCTGGGCATGCTATAATTNGGGTGGCTGAGTTTCTGCGGAGAAATATTTTCCAGATGCAATGTACNAGAATGATGATGCTAGCGTAAATAATGGATTGAGAATAAAGGTCCCGCGTATATACCAAGTCGGACAGATGAGGAGCAGGGGACAAGCATACACGGTGGGCATCAATTATTGGAAGTATGGGGATAGACCTCGAGAATGGTAGGTTCGCCCAGATGCTGATTCCGAGAGCTCTACGAGTGGTCGTGCCGCTGCACCGTGCGTTCCGTGCCACGTATCCTGTGATTAAAACGACAAGAGGCAGAAATGCGAGATCGATTAGTGATATCTCCATCGGCATTGGTGAGTACAAAAACCCCAAGCCTACACAGAGCACTAGCATGGATCGAATCCATTGTGTCTGCGTGTGACGCGCCGTCATGACTGGCTGTACGACTTGCGTCGCTGCATTGATGAAGTGTCCACCTTCGGCTGCCATTGCTTCAATGTGTACATTGTCGGTGATCCCATCCTCGGGCAATAGCTTATCCATCTTTCTTTGAATATCCAACTGCCACTTCTCTCGATCCTGCACGACCCTGCGGGCTAAGAGGATCTCTTGCAGAGTACGTTCCGATATATATTTCATTCGTCCCTGCCCAAAATCAACCTCGTAATTGCCGTTCATGTTCACTTGCTGAATGATTCCATTGCGCGTGGATTCATAGGGGTCAAGTTCGCGGGCATCGATCTCCGTTCCAAGGTTCAAGGACATCCTTTGATGTCGAGCGAGGTAAGCGTGAGCTTGCGCCTTGCCGCATTCTCGATATACATTGATGTACTTCTTGATATTCATGTATTTTCCGTTTGAAGGGAATTCAGGAGCGATGTGATTACGAGGGACGATAGGGGGGGAATTAGTGAATTGAACCCCACGCATAGTGGGCTTCCGCCGACGTTTACGCGTGCGTTTCTTTCGGTGTTTCATTGCCCGTGCGCGGCTATTATCCTTGTGAACGCTCCGCTGATCAACAGCACGCCACCTGACTGCCTCGTGGATAACGTTCTGAAACTCATCTGCGATGTCAATTGTTTCCAGGACGGCGTAATAGTTGTTAAATTCCTTCACGAGTGGATCTCCACCCGGTGCCTGGCGGTTATATAGGCACGCACTTCCGACCGTCACCCACCCATCAATCGCCTGTGTACCACACAGATTTAGAGACACGACATCATCGACGAGGTCTTCAGCAATTTGCAGCACCGCTGCAAGCTCCATCTCCTCAACCTCCTCCGGGGAATCTGCAAGCTCCATCGACTCAAGAAATTCCTCGGGAGGGTCGGCAATCTCCATCTCCTCAACCTTCTCCGGGGAATGTGCCTTGTCTTCATTGACGTCGTGGTGTTCTTCATCCGAGTCACTATCGTATTCATCCAGTCCCAGCGCGCGCCAAGCGGCTTTGAGAATCCGATTGTCAAAACCGGAAGCAGGTCCCTGGGTCGATACGATATTAGCGGTAAATGCTACCGGCCGCCTCACCGTTGCCATGTTAGCTGAGGGAGGGTGAAACCCGGAGTCGGAGCGGCCTGAAGTGTTGGTCATGTTTTGATAGTAGGTTGCCGGACCTGTGCGAGTTACCGAACCTGTGAGAGCAGAATTGCCTTGCAAGTCAGCATGTATGACACTCGCAGAATCCGAAGGGAGAATGGTGGAAACCGTCGATGATGACGTGAGTTGAGGCGCCGCAAATGAAGCGGGAGATTGCACGCCTCCAGGAGGCGGTGTCTGCAGGGTTGGCTGGAAGTTCGCTCCGAATGCCGCTCCCTGGGAGCTATTGACCGACGCTGCCCCCTTGCCATGCGCTCCTGGCGCCCTTGCGGTTGTAGCTTTGAATGGCATGACCCTCGCCGGAGTTAAAGAGCATTTCAGGTCTGGTCGGGCATGGAAATTAGTTACCATGTTTTGATCAGGATGAGATATCACCACCAGGGTGTGATCCCTCTTCTGGGTGACTCGATATTGGAAGCGAGGTCCCTCTGCCTGACGTATGTTTCTCATCGCCGCGAATATGTTGTCAATTGAGTCAGTACTGCTAGTGACTCCAATGTGGTCGCCAACCTTACCGATGTGCTGTGGTCCCTTACGATCCACGCCGTGCGGGTGTGGTTGTTTTATTTCAGTCGCTGCTCCCATGGCGCGTCTGCCCTTGCTCGCCATTTCTACTGCACAACTGGAGTCCTGCATTGTCATGTTGATTTCGAGCAAGAGGGCGTCCATGTCAGTTCGGATGTTCTGATACGGGCCAGGAGCAGTGCGCCGGTTCATATGTTCTTTGAAGTACGGGGGAAGTCCGTTGAACAAGCAGTAGGCAGCCGCTTCCGGTGGCACGATGTGATACAGTCTTTGAGCGGAGACGAGTTGGTAGTCGATTTTGAATCTGTCGATATACTGCTGGATTTTTGGTCCGTCTGCATCCTCCTCGCACTTGGCAGAGTGAATTGCGTTGATGTTCTTCTGGAGATCAGGTCTCTTCCACATACCCGTGGTGGATAGAGATTTCACTAGCTGATCCCATGTCCAGTTGTAAATGTACTTAGGATCATCTACATCTCGAATGAGGCCATCGAGGTCCATACTGGGTTGATATGCAAGAGACCATTTGTGAAGATTACCGCCTTCAATCATACATGGCAATACTTTCTTTACCCATTGGCGCTCGTGGACATCCATGCTGCGAAGCTCCATAGACCACTTACTCAAGATCTTTGCCACGTCATCTGTATCTTTCACCTTGCTGAGCTCCTTTAGCCCTGACTTATTAGATGAAACTTGCCCGAGGGCCGTGACTAGAGAACTCACTAGCTGATCTCCCGGCGGGGTGGGGTACGTTGCGCTATAATTAATGTTCGGCGACAAAGGGTGTCCAACTCGATTGGAGGAAGATTGCGCTGTTTGCTGACTCTGCAATATATTAGTCAATTCCCGTTTCTGCCTGGCTTCCATNTCCAGCATCTGCTTCTGGAATTCAGTCTGTTGTTTCGCNAACANGCCCATAAGCATGGTCATGTTCGATTGCATTTGCATCTGCATACTATGCTGAATTTGCCCGCCTGCCCCTGAGGTGCCAGCGGCCGTATATACGCTCGACTCAGGGTATTGCATGCTCGGCTCGCCAGTATTAGCTGTGGTGAACATGCCCGAGCCAGGGCTCGTCGCGTGAATATCACTGAGTTTGAGACGATGCTGGGCGTCGAGCTCGAGTTCAAGCTCGTATTTNGCCAGGAAGTCATCTTGCTCCTGAAAAAATTGAGCGCTCCCGTCTTCTCCGGTGTTAGCGTCTATCAGAGTGCCGGAGGCTCCCTGAATGCTAGAAGTTCCCAGCGTACGCTCTTCTGGGATGGTATTAATGAGCATGGTTCCAAATCTCGGCGCGATTGAGGAGTCTGCTGTACGATCCAAATCCATGTGATTAATTTGCTCAGGGAGAGGATGCGCATCCGGTTGCGTGCTCGCACCTAGGGCGGAAGTTACTCTCCCTGGGGTCTGTGATTCCGACGGTGGCGTTTCCATGATGCTCGATTGCATTCGCCCAGCGGTCTGGTCTTCTTGATCCATTTCCCACTGAAATCTGCGTTCAATACGCTCGCTTGCAGCGTAAGTATGCCTCCTGTGCTATGTGCACGTGGCTCAGGCGCTCGGTGGCGCTTAGATTCGCGCTCAGAGCGCGGGCGCTCAGTGGCGCTTAGATTCGCACTCAGCGCGCGGGACTCTGCGATCCCCACCAGCACTCGAAGCGCCGTTGCACTGCTGCGCAGTTTGGGAGCGAGAGGGGAACCCCGGATGCCCCAAATTTGGGTAGCACCCAGGGCTCTCACAACCTGTGCGATCGCACGCCCAGCCTTGGAG
>JGI25925J51416_10000442_pt1 | contig 10293 bp, 9 predicted proteins | sample LauGreFaBDMM15DN_2_FD_51416 | JGI IMG/M metagenome (IMG submission 51416) | reverse complement strand
GAAGCCAGGTCGCGTGGAACGAATATTTTCGCGGAGACATGCCCGCAATATCTGCACTTGTCATTAGAAGAACATTTAGGGCAGGGTTGGCCAAATGGCGCCGGGTTCATTTGTTCCACGCCATTGCGCTCTCGCCACGACCATCATCAGGCAGATCTGTGGGAAGGTCTACGTATTGATCAACTCGCAGTAGTCAGTACTGATCATTGCCCGTTCTGTTTGCGCGAGCAGAAGTTGGCGAATGGTGAAGCGTTCAATGCGGTGCCAAACGGAATTGGTGGTGTAGAACACCGCATGGACTTGGTGTATCAAGGTGTTGTTGCAGGCCATATCAGCGAAGAACGCTGGGTTGAAGTGTGTGCCACTGCACCTGCTCGATTGTTTGGTCTGGCCACNAAGGGCGNTCTNGCAGAGGGCTACGACGCCGACGTTGTNATCTANGACCCGAACACCACTTCAGTACTTAGCGCAAAAACNCACCATATGAATCTTGACTATTCAGCGTANGAAGGTGTCAGTGTGCAAGGTGGCGTACGCACCGTGTTGTCACGTGGCGAAGTAATTGTTGACANGGGNACATTCCTTGGTCGCGTTGGNCGNGGAAAGTATTTACGACGTGGAATCTCGCGTCATATTCGCTAAGCGAATCGCTTCACCAAGTTCTCGAGAGTCTTCTCAATCGATTTCGCATTGTCCTGAGGTGANTTACGCAGTTTCAGAACGAGCGGCGACTTTGACTTGTTCCAGTCGAATTGTTCAGTGACTTTTGTGCCGCCATCAACTGGTTCCAAGATGTATCGCCAAATATGCCCACCGAAATGGCGCCACGCAATTGTCTTGCCCTCTTCAAACTCAACAACTGTGTTTGTGATTTTGTATGGAAGGCCGATTTTCATCTGCATGCCGAATGTTGCATTGAGAGACAAACGTTCTGGTGCATTGATCTGTGCAGACTGNACAGAACCAGAACCGTCAATTTCGCTGTGGCGACGTGGGTCGGCCAATAAATCGAAAATCATTTGTGCCGGAGCAGAAACGATGGTGGAGCGTGAAACTATTCTTGATGGGTCAGAAGTCATGAGTTCAGTCTGACCCATTCAGACACTTCTTCGGCGCATCGTCTTCCAGAAAACATTGCGCCTTGACTAGAGCCCGTGTCGCGGTGGTCGCCACACACGAACAAACCATTGGTGAGATTCACTTCTTTTTCTGGATTAAAGGGAGGAGCTTGGTTTGGTTGGCCATGTGCAATGCGATAAGTGCGTAAGTGTCTCCATGAATCAACTGTCGGGCCCCACCAACCGCGCAATTGGCGACGTGCAGCAGCTTCCAGGTCGCCGTCTGCAATCCCCGGCATGGCCGCCGCAATGAGGTGTTGGCCATGAGGCGCGTAATAAGGGCTGACATTTGACATAACAGCAACGTTGAGGACAGGTCCTGAGCCTTCGCCATCAAGCAAGATGTAGGCGCCATCAAAAGGTGCCGTGGGTGCTGCAAAGTACACACATCCAGCGCTGCGTGATTCGACTGCTGGAATTCCCAGTAGCTGAGATGCAACTGGGCCTTCAGTTGCGACGATGACTGCTTTTGTAGTGATGTGATGGCCTGAGGCCATGGTGACTGATCCTGGCGAAATTGTTGCTACTTCGCTGTTAAGAAAAATCTGTGTTGTCTGCAAGGACGCCGCAAGTTGTCGGGTAATTTGACCCATTCCTTTGGCAGGTACTACGGAGTCACCCACTGCAAGTGTTCGAAAAATGAAATCAAAGACTCGACGGGACGAGCGCAACTCAGGGTCAAGTTGAATTCCGCCTACTAGTGGCCGAAAGAATCGCTCAATTATTTTGGAAGAAAATCCGAACTCTCGTAGAGCGCTCACGGTGTCAATGTCATTTCCTCGAAGTAAATCTTCAGGTTTTTTTAATTTCAATTTTGTCCGCAACCACGCGATTCGGGCTTTATCTGCCCATGTCCCAATGGGCGAGAAGGTAGTTGAAAAAAGAGTCTTAGGTCGTCTGAATGGGTCTCCGACAATGGTTCCCTTTCCTTCACGCCATACCAACGCGCCCGGTTCAAACGCGCGAAAGTCGAGTGCGGGAATATCGAGATGGCGATGAATCTCGGGGTACGCAGTGAGCATGACCTGAAAACCACGATCAAGAATGAATCCGTCAACTTCGTCACTGCGCACACGACCGCCGACACCATCGGATGCTTCAAGAAGTACAGCAGAGATTCCGTGTTGTTCAAGAACGCGCGCTGCAGTTAGCCCGGCTAGGCCGGCACCAACGATGACAACGTCGACAGAAGACGGAAGTGTTTCTGCCGTCATTTGTTCAGCAATGCTCGCAATGCGACATCAAGTGTTGGGTGCACAAATTGAAATCCGTCCGCGACAAGTGCGTTCGGCACAACACGTTGACCAGTGAACAACAGCGCATCGGCGAGTTCTCCACCCAACAAGAGTTTTGGTCCGAATGATGGAATAGGAAGAATCGCTGGGCGCGAGACCACGCCAGCAAGAACACGAGTGAATTCGCTGTTCGTTACTGGATGTGGTGCTGTGAGGTTCACGGCACCTGAAAGGTTTGAAGTGAGCAAATGAATGATTGCGTTGACTTCATCAGTAATTGATATCCAGCTCTGAAACTGTTTGCCATTCCCGAATTTTCCGCCAAGACCCAATTTGAACAGCGGGAGTTGCTTCTTTAGTGCGCCGCCCTTTGGTGACAGCACGATTCCTGTACGCAACAAAACGGTGCGAATGCCAGCGGCTGAAGCAGAGGCAGATGCGGCTTCCCAGTCACGACACACGTCGGCAAGAAATCCGGTTCCGATTGCGGCGTCTTCACCAAGTTCAGTGTCATCACGTTGACCGTAGATTCCGATTGCAGATCCAGAGAGAAACACAGATGGTTTTGTAGCGAGTGACGCCATGGTGTCTGCCAACAACGCAGTACCAAGTGTGCGACTCTGCAGAATTTCCATCTTGTATGAATCGGTCCAACGTTTGTCGCCGATACCGGCGCCAGCCAGATGCACAACGGCATCAATGCCATCAAAAGCAGATGGTGACATTTCACCGGTGGCTGGGTTCCACTGCACTTCGTCATTGCGACGAGGTTCGCGACGAACAGCTGCGACTGTGGTGTGTCCAGATGCATTGAGTTGTTTTGTCAGGGCTTGTCCGATGAGGCCAGAGGCGCCGGTGATGAGAATCTTCATATGGTCTCAGTCAACCGTGAACCAACGCTGATTGTTCCCCAATCTTGCGTAGCCTGAAGGTTCTTATGAGCACCCGCAAACTCGTCCTCTCGGCCATTGCCTGCGCATTGATCATCATCCTGGCTGGTGGCGCAAAAATCTTCCAGATGTCCAGCGACACCATCACGGTAGAAGTGTTTGCTCTCGGTACCGAGCGAACATTGGCCGATATGACTGTCACTGTTGATTCGATCTCCCAGAATGCCGATGCCACCATTGCCCATGTCACGATGGTCGGAGTCGAAGGCGCCGATGCCACAGAGGGCTGGCGGTTGTTGGCGGGGGGCACAGTGTTGTCGCCGATTGCTTTGCCGGTAGGAACGCTTGGTGTGCCGTGTGCCACCACCACTGCCGACGTTGTGGCCTCATGCGACATGGCATTTCCCGCGTCTGAAGGGTCTGTAACGATTGCGTACCTTCGAGCGGGCCTCCAATCTCAGTGGTCTCGACAGTAGGAACGGCTACCGTTGTAGGGGAATACAACGGCGTATTCACGTGATTGGAGATAACCCCCATGGCTGAACCATTTGATCTTGTGGTCGTTGGCGGCGGACCTGGTGGGTACGCATCTGCGTTTTATGGTTCCTCTGCTGGACTATCGGTGGCTCTTGTGGAAAAAGACACCATCGGCGGAACATGCCTGAACCGTGGGTGCATCCCTGCGAAAGCATTTCTTGAAACCGCAGCCGCTCGTCGCCATGTTGAACATGCAGCCGAGTTCGGAATTGAAGCAACTCTTGGAGTAACCGATTTCGCAATTGCTCAAGCGCGTAAACAAAAGATTGTCGATGGCTTAGTCAAAGGTCTCACTGGTTTGGTGAAAGCAAAGAAAGTGACGTATGTGCTTGGGGTTGGTGCCTTGAACGCAGATAACTCAGTCACTGTTACTGCTGCAGACGGAACCAAGACTGAACTCGTCGGCAAAAATGTCGTACTTGCTGCAGGAAGTGTTCCGCGCGTCATTCCAGGTTTTGAGCCTGGTGGTCCTGTCATGACTTCCGATGAAGTGTTGATGCTTGATCGCGTTCCTGCGCGCATCGCCGTTATTGGTGGAGGCGCAATCGGATGTGAATTTGCTTCAGCGTTTGTTGACCTTGGCGCAGAAGTCACCATTTTGGAGGGCTTGCCAAAGATTCTTCCTGGCCTTGACGCCGACCTTGCAAATGTTGTGGTTCGTTCGTTCGGAAAGAAAAAAATCGCTATCAAGACTGGTGTTGCAGTTACTGGCCACACACCAACTGGTAACGGATCAACAGTCGTTTCATTCGGTGATGGCGAAAAACTTGAAGTTGACGCAGTCATCGTGTCTATCGGACGCCGTCCTTTCACTGATCAATTAGGACTTGCGAATACCAAGGTTGCAGTGAGTGATCGTGGATTCGTAGAAGTTGATGCATATTGCCGCACGAACGTTGCAAGTGTGTATGCAGTTGGTGACCTCATCAACACACCGCAACTTGCGCACGTTGCCTACGCCGAAGCAATTCTCGTGGTGAAACAAATTCTTGGCGAGACAGCAATTCCTGTTGATTACGACCGTGTTCCGTGGGCGATTTATTGCAGTCCTGAAGTTGCATGGGCTGGCCCCGGAGAAGAAGCAGCAAAAGCTGCTGGATACGACGTTGTTGTGGCAAAGCATCAATTCCGTTCCAATAGTCGCGCAATGATCATTGGAGAACTTGACGGACTTGTGAAAATCATTGCTAAGAAAAACCCAGACGGCACTGCCGGACAAGTTCTTGGAGTCCACATGGTTGGACCATGGGTCACAGAACAACTCTCTGGCGGTTACTTGGCTGTGAACTGGGAAGCAACAGTAGAAGAAATTGCTCATTTCATTCAGCCACATCCGAGCCTCTCCGAACTTTTCGGCGAGACTGTTATGTCACTCACCGGCCGAAGCATCAACGCGTAACATTCAGGAAACACACATGGCAGAGATCACACTTCCTCAACTTGGCGAAACAGTTACCGAAGGAACCATTACGAAATGGTTCAAAAAAGTCGGCGACAGCGTTGCACTTGACGAACCATTGTTCGAAGTGTCGACAGACAAAGTTGACACGGAAGTGCCGTCGCCAATTTCTGGTGTTCTCACTGAAATTCGTGTAGCCGAGGGCGACACCGTTCCTGTCGGCACCGTCATCGCTGTTGTCGGCGACAGTGCCGCTGTGGCACCGGCAGTCGCTCCTGCCGCTTCGGCGGCTGCACCTGCGCCCGCACCCGTCCCTGCACCGGCACCCACNCCTGCNCCNGCTNCNGCNCCAGCTGCGGCTCCAGCGCCTGCTCCCGTCGCTTCGGCGCCGACATCGTCCGGCGGTTCAAGCACGGTGTTGTCGCCGGTTGTGCGCAAGCTCATTGCTGAAAACAATCTCAACGCCGCGTCAATTACAGGTACTGGTCCTGGTGGCCGCATTACGCGCGACGATGTTCTCGCTGCAATTTCGCGCGGTGGTGCAACAAGTGCAGCGCCCACAGTTTCAGCGGCTCCAACAGCTGTTCCCGCACCAAGTGCGCCTCAGCGTGCTGCAGTTCCGAAGGCAGTTGCNGGTGCTCGAGACGAAGTTGTCGCATTGTCAAAGATTCGTCAGGTGACAGGCGCACACATGGTGGCAAGCAAGGCCATTAGCCCTCATGTTCTCAGCGTTGTCGAAGTTGACTATGCAAATGTTGATGTCACCCGACTTCGCGTCAAAGAAGAATTCAAAGCGCAGGAAGGCTTCAGTCTTACGTACTTGCCGTTTATTGCACGCGCAGTTGTTGACGCATTGGCAGACTTCCCACACATGAACGCGTCCCTTGCCGACAATGAACTCATCGTTCATCGGTATGTTGACCTTGGCATCGCAGTTGATCTTGATTATCTCGGTCTTCTCGTTCCCGTAGTGCGCGATGCTGAGGGCAAACGTCTTCGTGCCTTGTCGCGTGAGATTAATGATCTTGCTGCACGCACACGTAGTCGTCACTTGTCTCCTGATGAGATTTCGGGTGGAACTTTCACCATCTCGAACAATGGTTCTGCTGGTTCCGTTTTGACTATGCCAATTATCAATCAGCCTCAAGTTGCAATTTTGTCAACAGACGCAATTTCAAAGAAGCCTGTTGTTATTGAAGTGCCAGGATTCAGCGAGAGCATCGCTATTCATCCCGTGGGCAATTTGGCAATGGCATGGGATCATCGTGCATTCGACGGTGCATATGCCGCTGGTTTCTTGTCTCGCGTCAAACAGATATTGGAAACCCGCGACTGGTCGTCCGAGGTCTAGAGACCAATCGGAATGCTGTGTGCCAATGACTAGTAGCACTTCGCCATTACATGTTCGGTGGCTTGGATCAGTTCCGTATACCGATGCGTTAGCAATTCAAGATTCAATGTTTCGCCACGGCACAGATAACCGTTTGTTGTTGCTTGAGCACCCTCATGTTTTCACGTACGGACCGTCTGCTGACCTAGAGAAGAATTTGCGATGCGACCCTGCTGCGGTTGGTGCAGATTTTGTTGCTGTGAAGCGCGGGGGAGACATCACGTATCACGGTCCAGGTCAATTAGTTGGTTATCCGTTATTGACATTGCAAGGCAAGAACGGCAACGACACACCGCCAGATTCTCCGGCCTATGTGCATGCGCTTGAGCAAGTGGTCATTGATGCCTTACATGAAATTGGGCTGACCAATGCGGCGCGATTTAACGGTTACCCGGGTGTGTGGCTTGATAGTGATACAGCGACCCCTCGAAAAATTTGCGCCATTGGTGTTCGCGTCGGTCGTGGTCGCACGATGCACGGGTTTGCCATCAACGTTCATACTGACCTTCAATACATGACCAACAACATTGTTCCTTGTGGCATTGCGGAATATCCCGTCACGTCAGTCGCAGCTGAAGGAATTGATATCACCATGAAACAGATGGTTGATGTGGTGACTTTGCATGCAGCAAAAGCATGGGGTGGTTCTGTTGCAGAGCGTCAAGATATTGCATGGAAGCACACACCAGAAGATTTGTCAGCGTTTTCACGAGGCGAGGGCCCCGGAACTCCAGTACGCATGTTGAGCAGGCTTGCTCGCGCTGGCGTGAAAGATGCCATCGAGTTGTCAGAACACAAACCTGATTGGATTCGTCCGCGTGTTTCCCTGGGACCTGAAGTTCTCGAAGTAAAAAAGACTTTGCGTGATCATTCGTTGGTCACTGTGTGCGAAGAAGCCGGTTGCCCCAACTTGTCTGAGTGTTGGAGCGATGGAACCGCAACATTTATGGTGCTTGGCGAACGGTGCACACGGGCATGTGGGTTTTGTCTGATTGATACCAGCAAGCCACAGGCGCCAGATGCCGATGAGCCGGCGCGCATTGCTGCAGCAGTTGCCGAAATGGGATTGTCGTATGTGGTGCTTACCATGGTGGCGCGCGATGATCTGGCCGATGAGGGAATGGGGCACATTGCACAATGTGTTGCCGCTATTAAAGACCTTGACCCATCAATCCAAGTCGAAACTCTGATCTCTGATGCGCGAGGAACTGTTTCTCTCGACATCATTTTGAACGCCGCGCCTGATGTCTTGAATCACAACGTGGAAACGGTGCCTCGTTTACAACGAGCAGTGCGGCCATCGGCTGGATATGCGCGCAGTTTGTCTGTGTTGTCTCGAGCTAAGGCGCATGGGCTTACCGTGAAGTCCGGCCTCATCGTAGGAATGGGCGAGACCGATGACGAAGTGTTTGGCGTGCTTGCTGACCTTGCAGCCATTGGTGTCAACATTGTGACAATTGGCCAGTACCTTCGACCTACCTCGCATCATTTGCCTGTGTCGCGCTGGGTGGAACCCTCAGTATTTGATTCGTACAAGCGCGTAGGGGAGTCGCTTGGTATCGGGCATGTTGAATCAAGCCCGCTAACACGGTCGAGCTATCACGCAAAAGAGTCTGCTGCCCATGCCGTACCTGTCAAGATTGGATCCCGATGAGTTCTACAGTTTCTGAATCAACATTTCGCAGTCGCCTTGAAAGAGCTCGTGCTGAAATGGCGCGCACCGGTGTTGATGCACTGATTTTGTCTCTCGGACATGATCTGCCGTATCTCACCGGTTACTTGGCAATGCCATTAGAGCGCCTCACCATGTTGGTTGTTCCACGTGAAGGCGATGCTTCGTTGATTATTCCCCGGCTTGAAGCTCCTCGCGTTACTGAGATGCGAAGCGTCTTTTCTCTCGTTACGTGGAATGAAACTGATGACCCCGTTGCATTGGCGCACAAGCTGCTCGGATCGGCCCGCACTATCGCTGTTGGTGACCAGATGTGGTCTCGCTTCCTGGTTGATTTGTTGAAGTTCCGGCCTGATGCGAAATATGTTCGCTCAGTTGTCGTTATGGAAGCGTTACGGTCACGTAAAGATGCGGCAGAAATTGCAGCCCTAGTGACTGCTGGTGCTGCGGCCGACAGAGTTGCTGCGCAATTGCAGGCTGGAGATATTCCGCTTGTTGGTCGCACTGAAGCTCAAGTATCTGCAGATATCTCAGCGCGCCTTTTAGCCGAGGGTCATCAAGTAGTGAACTTTGCAATTGTTGCTGCTGGCGAAAATGCTGCAAGCCCTCATCACCATGCCGGAGATCGAGTTATCAAGCATGGTGAAATTGTGTTGTGTGACTTTGGTGGCACGATGAACGACTACTGCAGTGACATCACGCGGTGTGTCCATATTGGAGAGCCACCATCTGACATTGCTGAGGCATACAGCGTGTTGTTTGAGTCGCAAGCTGCAGGTGTAGCCGCTGGAATCATTGGTTCATCGTGTGCCGGAGTTGACGCTGCATCACGTGGCGTTATTGACGCAGCNGGGTTTGGTGAATGGTTTGTGCACCGTACGGGGCATGGCATTGGCATGGAAGCCCACGAAGATCCGTACATGGTTGCCGGAAACGACACTCCGATTGCTGTAGGTCACGCCTACAGCGTTGAACCAGGCATTTACATACCAGGCAAGTGGGGCATGAGGCTTGAAGACATTGTTGTGGTAGCAGCCACAGGCCCTCAGCCTGTAAACCACACCAATCACCACTTGGTTGTATTAGACCGTTGACCGAGAACCCCCATGATCAAACTTGATGTAGCAACTGTCCTTCTTCAATGGTCGACTGGCGGACTTCTGTTCTTGTGGTTCACCACGCGTAAACACGAAATCAGTGCAGGGTACGGATGGTTGTTGCGTGGAACTTTTTGTGTTCTTGCGGCGGGTGCTGCAGCTGCTGGCATCGCCACTGAGTTTGTTCCGGTGCGAGACATTGCGGCAATTGGTGTCGCAGTAGTTGCCATTGCAACTGTTCGTCGCACGAATGTGACGTTAGATCTTCTCGGACCAGCAATCGGTGCGATCGGTCTCATTGCAGCGGCTGTGCACGCAACGGATGGTGTTGGCAATATCAGCACAAACCTTTTGCGAGTCGCCGTGGGCACAGTTTTTCTTGGCGCCATCAGCGACGCCATGCTGCTTGGTCATTGGTACTTGGTGCAGCCAGGAATGCCACGTTCGATTTTGAATGAACTAGTTGGTGCACTTCGTTGGATTCTGCCGATTGAAATTGTGGTCATGCTGATGCCAACAGGGATGATTAGCGTTCTNACCGGCTCTGTGGACGACGGCTGGAACGGCACCCTCGGATGGTTCTGGGTGGCCTGCGCCGTAACAACTGCTGTCCTCATTGAGGTCACGCGGGCTGCTCTGAAAGAGCGCAGTTATTCCGCCGTCATGGCAGCGACGGGCTTGCTGTATTTGGCAATCCTCACCTCATTTGGCACCGATCTCGTGGCGCGGGCTGTCCTCGCCTAGTTTTGGCAAATGGAAACTTTCGAACGCACCATCTACAACGCCGAGCACGAACAGTTTCGTGCGGCTTTTCGCCAGTGGTTAGATAAAGAAATTGTCCCTCATCATGAGAAGTGGGAAGCAGACGGAATTGTTCCGCGCGACATTTGGCTAGCCGCCGGAAAGCTTGGCTTTCTCGGTTACCACGTACCAGAACAATATGGCGGTGGTGGAG
>JGI25925J51416_10000433_pt1 | contig 10340 bp, 10 predicted proteins | sample LauGreFaBDMM15DN_2_FD_51416 | JGI IMG/M metagenome (IMG submission 51416) | reverse complement strand
CTGCCTTTACTGAGCAGTGTAGAGGGTCAAGTCGACGTTCTTGCCAGCTTGAATCCCCCTGAAGCGGATGCATCGCAAGCCTCACTNTCNCTAGAGGATGCCATCGAAGCAGCTGAAACGACAGAGACACAAACGTCCGAAGCAGACACGGCAGAAGCACAAACAGCAGAAGTACAAACGGCAGAGGCCGAAGACCTGACAAACATTGCGAAAGAAATGCCAGAAGCGGCGAAAGGCCAGCACCATGATTGAGACACCCGAGACGCCGTCTCAAGATCCCTTGCGGCCGATTGCCATCGAGGACGTCGTTTCTGGAGAGTTCGACCAAGAAGCTGAAGGCACGATTTCGCCACTTCTGACCAAGCGCGTTTTGCCACCTCAAGCCGAATCTCCCAAGCTTCACAAAGTCTTAGCGCAAGCGGGCTTAGGCTCCCGTTTGGAAATGGAGCAGCTCATTTTGGAAGGGCGTATCTCNGTCAATAACGAGCCNGCCCACATTGGNCAACGAATTCAGTATGGAGATCAAGTCAAGGTCAACGGNAAGCCTCTTCGAATTCGAATCGACCCGCCGCCGCCCCGCGTCATTGCTTATCACAAGCCTGCAGGTGAAATTGTCAGCCATGATGATCCTAAAAACAGGCCCACTGTTTTTCGCAAATTACCCCGTTTACAACATGGCAAATGGCAGTCTGTTGGCCGCTTAGATCTCAACACTGAGGGCTTGCTGCTGTTTACCAGTTCAGGCGAATTGGCCAATCGATTGATGCACCCTCGATTTGGGTTAGAGCGTGAATACGCGGTTCGCGTTTTGGGCGCGCTGAGCAATGAAGAAAAGACGAAGTTATTGGACGGCGTCATGCTTGAAGATGGCATGGCCCAATTTGGTTCGATTGAAAACGGCGGTGGCGAGGGCTCAAACTGTTGGTACCGCGTGACCATTTCAGAGGGCCGCAATCGCGAAGTGCGCCGCATGATGGAAGCTGTGGGCCATGCGGTTAGCCGCCTCATTCGCATTCGCTACGGCGCCATGGTGTTGCCGCATGGTTTGCGCCGCAGTACCTACATGGAATTGGACGAAGCCGACATACGAGCCCTCACGCATGCGGCCAACAAAGCCGAAGCTGCTGAAAATCGTGATGAGCCCGGAATTGTTGGCGTACAGAGAACGCAAGATCCTAGAAATCAAAATCCCCGCAATCCCAGAAACAGGGCCTTTGGCGCCAAAAAAACAGGACCCGGCCCATCTCGACAGCGCACCGACAAAGCTGCCAGCAGTCAGCCGACCCTATGAAAACCTCTGTGGGCTACATTGGGGCCGACAGTTTCAGTCGACAGAGGAAAGAGCAAGGCCCTGGCGGTAAATCGGGCGGTCCCCGCCGAAATGGCGGCAGAAGTCGCTAAATTGGCTCAATTGGCTCAGTTTGCTCGGGCCTTTCAAGGGCTTGCAATTCCTTTTGCACCATGGGGAAACCCTTAACTCGGGTTAAAATGGTGGGCTTAATTAAAAAATACTTAGGAATTTCTCCATGGCTATCGAACGCACTCTTTCCATCATCAAACCTGACGCGGTTGCAAAAAACGTCATCGGTCAAATCTACGCTCGTTTTGAAGCTGCTGGCCTCAAAGTGGTTGCCGCTAAGTTGGCGCACCTCTCACGCGGCGAAGCAGAGGCTTTTTACGCTGTTCACAAAGAGCGTCCTTTCTTCAAAGACCTGGTTGATTCATGATTTCTGGCCCCGTCATGATCCAAGCCCTTGAAGGCGAAGGCGCTATTTTGAAAAACCGCGATTTGATGGGCGCAACCGATCCAAAGAAAGCAGCGCCTGGCACCATTCGCGCCGACTTTGCAGAAAGCATTGACGCCAATGCCGTTCACGGTTCTGACGCTGCAGAAACAGCAGCTGTTGAAATCAGCTTCTTTTTCGCTGGCATGAACGTTTATTCACGTTAATCCCTGCTAATTCGCTTTTGCAATTAGCTCGCGGACAAGAACTTTCTTTCATCCGCCATGACGGCCAACCTTCTTGATTTCGACCTTGAAGGTTTGGCCGTTTTTTGTGAGGGTTTGGGCGAAAAACGTTTTCGCGCCACCCAGCTTTTTCGCTGGATTCATCAGCGCGGCATGTCCAATTTTGACGATATGTCAGACCTTGCCAAATCATTGCGCGAGAAACTAAAAGTTCATGCCCACGTTGCGGCTTTGCCTATCCTGTCCCAACAATTCTCAAAAGACGGCACGATCAAATGGTTGTTCGATGTTGGCGCAGGCGATGCGGTTGAAGCCGTCTTTATTCCTGAAGACGATCGCGGTACTTTGTGCGTTTCATCCCAAGCCGGTTGNGCTGTGGGATGTCGCTTTTGCTCTACGGGGCACCAAGGCTTCAGTCGCAACTTAANNACTGCCGAAATTTTGTCNCAGCTCTGGTTTGCCGAGCATTTTTTACGCCGTCATTTGAATCAGACTGACCGCGTGATCTCCAATGTGGTCNTGATGGGCATGGGNGAGCCGCTGCAAAATTACAGCGCTTTGGTTCCTTCTTTAAAAGCCATGCTAGACGATCACGGCTANGGTCTGTCGCGTCGACGGGTGACAGTTTCNACGTCGGGTGTGGTGCCCATGATGACCCGTTTATCAGCCGATTGCCCAGTCGCATTGGCGGTTTCTTTACATGCCCCCAACGATGCATTGCGCGACAACTTAGTGCCTTTGAATCGAAAGTACCCTTTGGATGAATTGCTGTCTGAATGCACGCGCTATTTAGAAAAAGCACCCCGCGATTTCATCACCTTCGAATATTGCATGCTTCAAGGGGTGAACGACCAAGTGACGCATGCCAAAGAATTGGTCCAACTCATTCGACGCCATGCCAGCCAGGGGCTTCGTTGCAAATTCAATCTCATTCCTTTCAACCCATTCAAAGAGTCTGGCTTGTTGAGGTCCGATGATGCAACAGTTCAACAATTCGCAGCGGTCCTTTTAGACGCTGGGTTTGTGACCACTGTCCGTAAAACCCGGGGAGATGACATTGATGCTGCCTGCGGACAACTGGCGGGTGACGTTAAAGACCGCACGGGCGTTGCCGATCGAATTGCACAACAACGTGCAGTGCCCATTCAGTGGCACGATGCCGCTTCTATCACCCAAACGCCTCAAGTCTGATGCCAAGACCCGCTGCTCTTGCCCCTCATTTGGGGGCAAGGCTTCTGATGGTCTTACTTTTTGTTTCAATCATCTTTCATTTGCCGCTGGCCGGCGCATGGTTTCCCAAGGCCTCCGAGTCGTCTCAGGACTTAACGCGTGCACAGGCCAGAACGGCCTTGGCGTCTGCCTATTTTCAAGCAGGCATGTATGTCTTTGCATTGGAGGAGATCGATCACGCATTGATTTTGACGCCCCAGCATGCACCTGCATTGGTGCTCAAAGCCCTTCTTTTTCAACAACAAAACAAGGCGGATTTGTCTCAAAAATACTTTCAACAAGCCATGGCTGCAGCACCGCAAGATCCTCAAGTTGCTCTTCAATGGGGAATATTTGATTGCCAAAATGACCATTTTGAAGCGGCATTTGAAAAATTCAAGCGGGCTTTGGGCCTTTCCATGGGCCCATTGCAGGTCAAGACGAACTGGATTTGGGGTCAATGTCTCAGGCGAAATAAGCAATTTGAGGCCGCCAACGAAAGGTTGTCAGAGGCCTTTGCACAGCAGCCAAGCTTGATTCCTGAGCCACTTGAACTGGTTGAGCTCAAAATTCAGTTGGGAAAGTACATAGAAGCTGAGAAAATTCTTGAATATTTGAATGATTCTCCCTCTGTGAGTGCACAATCGGTGTGGTTTGCTTTGCAGCTTGCAGAGCGTCAGAATCAAGCAGTTAAAAAGAACCATTGGGGCAAGATGTTAGGACTTCATTTTTCAAATTCAGCGCAGTGGCGCGCTTATCAGGAAGGCGCCTCACATGACTGAAACTCTTGATGAGGCTTCGATGCCCCGTTCGCCCGGCGGCATCATGCGCTCTGCTCGTGAAAAAGCTGGCGTGCATTTGGGCGTATTGTCTGTGAACCTCAAAGTCAGTATCAAACAATTGGAAGCCCTTGAGGCAGATCAATTTCAGCACTTGCCTGAGCCGGTTTTTGCACGTGCATTGGCTGCCAAAGTTTGTCGTTTTTTGAAAATTGATTCCGAACCTGTTTTGGCACTGATGCCTCAAATGACCAATGGTTTAAAACCCTTGCAGCTCATTGAATCTGACAACAGGTCTTCCAGCAGACTGCATCGAATGGGTCAACCTAGCGGCACTGATCCAAAGGGACGCAAGCTTTGGATCTTGTTTGCGGTCATTTGCATTTTGGCTTGGGCTTACTCCGCCGATTTACAACTCATTGTTTTCAATCAAAATACAAAACCTGAGGTTTCAGATGTGGTCCCCACCATGCCTCCGGTTCAAGAACAAGCAGCCCCTGATGCAGCGCAAGCCGATCTCCCAAAGGCCATGGTGTTTGACAGTTCTACGCCTGAAGCCAATCGCCGCAACTCACCCAACGACTCAAACCCTCCAACTTTAGAGGTCAAAAAATGATGCAACCTACAGTCATTCCTAAGACCATGGCCGAGGCCATTCCTGCGGCAGTTCCCCTTCAAAGGCACAGCCTTCAAGCCCAAGTGGTGTGGGGGCAACGCATTGTCACGGTGGGGGGGCAAGCGCCCGTTCGTGTTCAGTCTATGACCAACACCGATACCGTTGATGTCATTGGAACAGCCATTCAGGTTAAAGAATTGGCCATAGCGGGTTCGGAATTGGTGCGGATCACTGTCAACACGCCAGAGGCTGCAGAGGCCGTTCCCCATATCCGAGATCAGCTCGACAAAATGGGCATTGATGTGCCCCTGATTGGTGACTTTCATTACAACGGACACCGATTGTTAAGCGACCATCCGGCTTGTGCTGAAGCACTCTCCAAATACCGAATCAATCCCGGCAATGTTGGAAAAGGCGACAAGCACGATCTGCAATTTGGACAAATGATTGAAGCTGCCATGCGGTGGAACAAACCTGTTCGCATTGGTGTCAACTGGGGAAGCTTAGATCAAGAGTTGTTGGCTGAATTGATGGATCAAAACAGNCANAGAAAAGTGCCTTGGGAATCTAAACAAGTGATGTACGAGGCGCTCATTACGTCGGCCATCACTTCGGCCGACAAGGCACACGAGATGGGCATGGCTCGTGCACAAATCATGCTGTCGTGCAAGGTCTCTGGCGTCCAAGATCTGATTGCCGTCTACCGCGAACTGGGCCGACGCACGGATTACCCTTTACATTTGGGGCTCACCGAAGCAGGCATGGGTACCAAGGGAACCGTCGCCTCAAGCACTGCTCTGGCCATCTTGCTTCAAGAAGGAATTGGCGACACCATCCGCGTCTCACTCACGCCACAGCCCGGCGAGGCGCGCACCCAAGAGGTGGTCATTGCTTCAGAAATTTTGCAATCTTTGGGTTTGCGAATCTTTGTACCCAGTGTCACGGCATGCCCAGGTTGTGGCCGCACCACCAGCAGCACCTTCCAAGAACTGGCCAAACAAATTGACGATTTCTTGCGCGCTCAAATGCCTGTTTGGCGCAGCCGTTATCCCGGTGTCGAGCACTTGAAGTTGGCCGTCATGGGCTGCATCGTCAATGGACCTGGCGAAAGCAAACATGCCGACATCGGCATCAGTTTGCCTGGCACTGGCGAAGCCCCTGCTGCACCGGTGTTCATCGATGGTGAGAAAAAACTCACCTTGCGTGGCGACAACATTGCCAAAGAGTTTCAAACTCTGGTCGAGCAATACATCGACAACCGCTTTGGCGGCAGCTCCAACGCTGTCATTTGAATTTTTATGTCCGACATTCAATCCAAAGAACTTCCTTCCAAAGTGAGCGCGTTTAAAAAACTGACTGCCGTCAAAGGCATGAACGATGTATTGCCCGGAGAGTCCGCCAAATGGGAATGGCTCGAAGGCATTGTGAGAAATTTGATGGCGCGTTATGCCTATCGAAACATTCGAACACCCATCGTCGAACCCACCGCACTCTTTGTTCGCGGCCTTGGCGAAGTGACTGACATTGTTGAGAAGGAAATGTATTCCTTCGAAGATCGCTTAAATGGTGAAGCCCTAACGCTGCGTCCTGAAAGCACGGCAGGTGTTGTGCGCGCAGTGGTTGAGCACAACATGCTTTACGAGGGCGGCAAGCGTTTGTACTACATGGGCCCGATGTTCAGACACGAGCGCCCGCAACGTGGACGCTACCGACAGTTCCATCAAATTGGCGCTGAGGTCTTGGGTTTTCAGGGCCCCGAAATTGACGCAGAAGTTATTTTGTTGGCCCATGATTTATGGCAAGCCATTGGCCTCAAAAACGTGCGCCTAGAGCTCAATAGTTTGGGTCAACCACCAGAGCGCTTGGCACATCGCGCGGCCTTGATCACGCACTTTGAAAAACACCAAGCTGTGTTAGATGAGGACGCTAAGCGCCGTCTGTACACCAACCCGCTGCGAATTTTGGATACCAAAAATGCCGCCATGAAAGAAGTGGTTGAGTCAGCGCCTCAACTGATGAATTTTTTGGGTGTAGCTTCGCTTGCCCATTTCAATGCTTTGCGTCAAATTCTCGATGCCAATGGTGTTCAGTATTCGTTAAATCCTCGTTTGGTTCGCGGCATGGACTACTACAACCTCACTGTGTTCGAGTTCATCACCGATCAGTTGGGTTCTCAAGGCACTGTGTGTGGCGGCGGTCGTTATGACTACCTGATTGAGCAAGTGGGTGGCAAGCCCGCGCCTGCTGTGGGTTGGGCCCTAGGAATTGAGCGTGTTTTGGCCTTGCTAGAAGAGCAGGGTGTGCAATTGCCCGAAGCCAAGCCCCATGCCTATGCCATCGTGCCAGATGCCAACAATTTGCCCTTGGTTTTGAAACACCTCAGGCAGCTTCGCGCCTTGGGTGTCAATGTTCAAATGCACGCAGGCTCAGGCGAGGGCGTTGGTAGCATGAAAACTCAATTCAAAAAAGCCGACAGCAGTGGCGCGGCTTATGCCCTCATTTTTGGTACAGATGAGCTCTCTCAAAACACCGTTTCAGTCAAGTCTTTGCGAGATGGGGGCGGGGCTCAAAGGACAGAATCTCTTGAAAAGTTGGATGTCTGGGCTCACAGCCTACAATCCACCACTTAAATTAAAGTTGAATATGGCATCACATCTCGATCTAGAAGAACAAGAGCAACTTGATGATCTCAAGCACTTTTGGAAAAAATACGGCAATGCCATCACCTGGCTGTTGATTGTCGTGATGGGCTCTTACGCTGGCTGGAATGGCTATCAATATTGGCAAGGCCAGCAGTCTGGCAAGGCATCGGCACTCTTTGATGAGCTTGAAAAGTCAGTGGTTTCTGGTGACATGGTCAAGCTTGAGCGTGCTTGGACCGATATGAAGGAACGCTTCCCAAGCACCACCTTCGCAGCCCAATCCGCCTTGCTGGCTGCCAAATCTTTTCAAATGACAGACAAGCCGGATGCAGCAAAAGCAGCCCTGCAGTGGGCCAGCGAAAGTGCATCCGATCAAGGCAGTGCGCAACTGGCCCGTTTGCGCTTGGCCAACTTACAAGCACAACAAAAAGCCTTTGATGAGGCTTTGAAAACGCTGTCCAAACCTTTCGATCCTGCATTTGCCGGATTGGCCTCAGACGTTCAAGGCGATATTTTTGCGGCTCAAAACAAATCGCAAGAGGCCATCAAGGCTTACAGCGATGCATGGCGTCAGTTGGAAGAAAATGCTGAATACCGTCGTTTGGTTGCAGCCAAGTTAAACGCCCTAGGCCAGGACCCTGAAGCTGCAAAAGGTGCTTCGAAATGAAATGTCAGTCCTTCTCTGTTGGGATGAGGGCGAAAAGCATGACCAGGCTGTCCTTGGCAACGGTTGGCTTTTTGCTAATGGGTTTGGTCGCTTGTTCAAGCACCCCCAATAAACCCAGCCCCACAGCCTTGACTGACTTCAAATCCCAATTAAGCATCAGCAAAGTCTGGTCACTTCAAATTGGCCCCATCAGCCCAAATTCCAATGCACCCTTAAGTCACAACGTCACAGAGGGTCGTTTGGCCTTGGTCACGGGCAGTGGTCTTGTTGTTTTGTTAGATGCCGAAACGGGTGCTGAATCATGGCGTCTTGCCCTGAACACACCTGTTGCCGCTGGCATTGGGGGCGACGGTCAGCGCTTTGCCGTCATTTCTCAAGCCAACGAATTAATTGCGATTTCAAATGCCAAAGTTATTTGGCGGGTTAAGTTGCCAGCATCTGCTTTTACATCGCCTTTGGTTGCCGGCGGACGTGTCTTTGTTCTGACGGCTGATCGAACCGTGACGGCCTTCGATGGGGCATCTGGTCAAAGGTTGTGGAGCCAACAACGCGCTGGCGATCCCTTGGTTTTGAAGCAAGCCGGTATCCTGACTTCTTTCCAAGACAGGCTAATGGTCGGTCTTTCTGGTCGCTTGGTGGCCATGAATCCTGCCAACGGCGTTGCGATGTCCGAACTTAGCATTGGCGCCTCTCGCGGTACCAACGAAGTCGAGCGTTTGGTTGACTTGGTTGCGGGTGTATCGCGTGTTAACAATGTCATTTGCGCCAGAGCATTTCAAACATCTGTCACCTGCGTCGATGCCCTCAAGGGCAGCAACTTATGGACGCGTGCTGCGCAAGGACATGTCGGCTTAGGTGGTTCCGACTCACTGCTCTTCGGCGCTGAGTCTGACGGTAAATTGGTGGCTTGGCAACGCAGCACAGGTCAAGTCGCTTGGCAATCAGAAGCGTTTCGTTTTAGAGGGCTCACTGCGCCTCATTGGGCTGCCGGCCAATTGCTTGTAGGCGACAGTTTGGGCATGGCCCATTGGATCGATGTCAGCAATGGCCAAACCATTGGCCGTCTTCAAGTCGATGCATCTGGCATTGCAATGACACCTGTGCGTGTTGGTAAAAATTGGGTGATCGTGACTCAAAGTGGCTTGGTGCAAGCCCTCAGAGCCGAATAACACCCAGCTGAAAGATAGATTTGAAACCCGTTCTGGCCTTGGTCGGACGCCCCAATGTGGGGAAGTCCACTTTATTCAATCGACTCACCAAAAGTCGCGATGCCATCGTCGCTGACTTTGCGGGTCTCACGCGCGATCGCCACTATGGGCAAGGACGGCAGGGCCGTTATGAATACATTGTCATCGATACGGGTGGCTTTGAGCCTGATGCCCATGACGGCATCTACAAAGAAATGGCCAAACAAACTCAACAAGCAGTCGCTGAGGCCGATGTGGTTGTCTTTGTGGTCGATGCCCGTGCAGGCGTTTCTGCGCAAGATCATGACATTGCCAAGTACTTGCGGCGCATTGGCAAGCCTTGCTTGTTGGTTGCCAACAAGGCCGAGGGCATGCGTGAGGGCGTTCAAATCAGCGAGTTTTACGAACTGGGACTAGGCGATGTCATTCCCGTTTCGGCAGCGCATGGTCAAGGCACCCGAAGCTTGGTCGAGCTGGCCCTAGACCCGCTGCTGTTGCCTGAAGAAGATGATGAAGCTGAACCAGACCCTGATGTGGTCAGGTTGGCAGTAGCAGGGCGCCCCAATGTGGGCAAATCAACCCTCATCAATACTTGGCTGGGTGAAGAGCGCTTGGTCGCCTTTGACATGCCAGGTACCACCCGCGACGCCATCACGGTTCCCTTTGAGCGGGACGGACAAAAGTTCGAACTCATCGACACGGCGGGTTTGCGCCGCAAGGGCAAAGTTTTTGAAGCCATTGAAAAATTCTCGGTGGTTAAAACCTTGCAAGCCATTGAATCGGCCAATGTCGTTTTGTTGTTGTTGGATGCCACTCAGGGCGTCACAGAGCAAGACGCCCACATTGCGGGCTTTATTTTGGACAGCGGCCGTGCTGTGGTGTTGGCGGTCAACAAGTGGGATGCCGTTGATTCGTACCAACGCGAATTGGTGAACCGATCGATAGAAAGTCGACTGCCATTTTTGAAGTTTGCCAACTTGCACACCATTTCAGCTAAAAAACGCCAAGGACTGGGACCTGTTTGGAAATCCATCACGCAGGCCCATAAATCGGCCATGGTCAAAATGACCACCCCCGTTTTAACGCGCTTGTTGCTTGAGTCGGTTCAGTTTCAAAGTCCGCAACGCGGCGGCATGTTCCGTCCTAAATTGCGTTATGCCCACCAAGGCGGTATGAACCCTCCGGTCATTGTGATTCATGGCAATTCTTTAGAACACGTCACAGAAACCTACAAACGTTTTTTGGAAGGTCGCTTCCGCAAAGCCTTTGAT
>JGI25925J51416_10000432_pt1 | contig 10343 bp, 10 predicted proteins | sample LauGreFaBDMM15DN_2_FD_51416 | JGI IMG/M metagenome (IMG submission 51416) | reverse complement strand
AGATTGACACGCATCACATTGCTTTTGATCACCTTTGTGTTGGCGTTGGGGTTCTTGCAACTTGCGCGTTATCTTTTGAATGATGTCGAGCCGCAGGTATTGCAGGCGACGGAAGAAGTGATGGTCGATGCGGCGCATGTTTTCTCAGAACTTGTGGAAAATGATATGCGCGATGGCAAGCCCGATGCAGATGGGCTACGACGACTGTTTGCCGAGGCACGTGAGCATCCGGTAGATGCGCAAATTTTTGATCATCTGAAAACGCAGATGGGTTTGAATGTTTACGTCACCGACAATCAGGGCATCGTGCTGTTTGACTCGGATGATGGCAGGCGCGAAGGTCAAAACTACTCTAATAAGCGTGATGTGAGGCTTACCCTAAGAGGACAATACGGCGCACGCAGCACACGCGAGGATGAGATTAACTCGGCAAGCTCGATCATGTATGTGGGTGCTCCGATTGGCGCTAGGGAAAAACCGCTAGGTGTGCTGACTGTTTTCAAAAAGCAGCTCGATGCGATACCGATGATCAATGAGCGTCGCAAGGTGATTGTGCGCTCGATCATTAGCATTGCGCTGGGGATTTTATTGCTCATCGCTGCGGTATTTTGGTGGGTCTATCAACCTCTGGGATTGCTCACGGAATATACTCGGGCGGTGGAAAAAGGCCAGCGACCACCCAAACCAAAATTGGGCATTGGTCGTGAGGTTAACACCTTATACCATGCGCTGGAAACGATGCGTGAGGCGCTGGAAGGTCGCCGCTATGCCGAGCATTATACACAGACTTTGACGCACGAAATGAAAAGTCCCTTGGCCGCGATCCGTGGGGCTGCGGAGTTACTCCATGAAGAGATGCCGCAAAAAAATCGCGATCGATTTTTGGAGAACATTCGCAGCGAAACAGCACGCGCCGAACGTTTGATTTCGCGTCTGTTAGAGTTATCGGCAGTGGAAAGCAAATCGCATCTGGATAGCGTGAAGGAGATCGATTTCTGTGAGGTCGTACGCCATGCGCTATCGCAGGCAGAGTCGATGGCAGAAATTGCCCGAGTATCGCTCGAGGCGGATTTGCCAGATCAGCCGATGCGAGTGATGGGGGATGCCTTTGTGCTGAGAGCAGCGGTAACGAATTTGATTGAAAATGCTGTGGACTTCTCCTCCGCTTCGGCAGTGGTATGTATTGATATTTTTGTGGAAAAGGGTATGATTATCTTAACCGTCGACGACGGTGGGCCGGGTATTCCGGACTACGCGAAGGACAAAGTCTTTGATCGATTTTATTCGCTGCGACATCATCAATCAGGGCGCAAAGGCACGGGCTTGGGCTTAAACTTGGTGAAAGAAGCCGTCGAATTGCATCACGGATCGATTGCACTAGCCAATCGGCCAGAAGGTGGCGCGCGTGCCACACTGCGCATCCCTGCGATGCAAGAATGATGCATCGGGAAGATGAAATAAAACTATATTTGTAGTAATGCGTTCCGCTACGGTTGCTTTGTTGTCATGAAGTTCCGAATGCTTTCGTGCACCAAAATATGAACAAGTCAGCTTTGTGATAACTGTTAGATGAAGAAATTCAGATGGTTGCGATAGCTGCAAGGTCGGTCTCCCGTAACAATTGTTATAAGGCATTGATATGGAATGTTTTTGAAGGGCTTGGATTCAACCCGGAAGTGCAATGGATCGGAAAAGAGTGGATCAGGGTCTGAAGAACGGCTTTGATTCACTTCGTCAAAACCGAATCCGAGCATAAATGTCCTACAAGCACTGGCTTCATTGGCTTGAATTACGGGTATCCCGAATGTGCGTATAAATACGTCGCGATATCATCCAACAGCATCGCGACTACCAACAAGGATGGTTGTATTTTCTCACCAATGATCCGCGTGTGCCGCTAGCGGTGTGCAAAGAAATGCAGCAAAGGGGTCTACCAAAGGATGAACTTCTCGAAAATGGCGGCTGGTCACGCCAACTCTAGATTTGTGAAGCGCGGCGGATGATTGGCTCGATGGCGATGACGGAAAACCATTTGACGAAAAAAATCCCACCGCCCGAATCCATCGGCATGCGCAGCTACGCCATCGACTCGCACTATGTGCAACGCTACATCATCGCCGAATGGTCCGTCGCCATCGAGGGTGACATTGGCTTGCATTTGAAGGCCACGTAAGTAATATCCTATGGCTACGTTCTGCCCGATCGGAAGCAGGTCGAAAATCTGCTGTTGCCCGTCTGCGTTTCCAGTTCGCACATTGCCTACGGCTCGATTCGTATGGAGACGGAGTTCATGATTCTCGGACAAAGTCCTGCCACTGCGGCGGTTCTGTCACTCGAAAAAAATATCATTCCCCTCGATTTATCTTATACTTTCGTTGCGAAGTCTCTAAAATACCAAAGGGCAGGTGCTCGAAATAAAAAAAATGACTCTGTTAGACTTTTTCCATTGTATCCCCACGCAGGATCGATCAAACTGGCGCTCGTATGGAATTACTCGTTGCAACCTTATGTGATACTGCCATGGAGAACCAAGGCAAATTGAATGTTCTTGGAGCCTTCGACGCGATCGTCGCCCAAAATTTCCCAGCCCGCTTCAGCTGCAATCTTGCGCTGCGTTTCTGCTTTACCGCTGCTGACCACGGCACGCACAAGTTCTCGATCTTGTTGGTCGATGACTCCGAGCCAGTGGCCAACGCCACGCAGGAAGAATCCGACATGCAAGTGAATATGCCCGAGGGCACCGCAGGCTTCTCGACGCAGAACCTGATCACTCCACTCAACGGCACTGTCGCAAAAGCTGGCATCTACCACTTCGATATTCGCTTCGATGGCAATGTGCTTGTGCGTGTGCCACTTCGCGTGATCGGTCAAGATCAAGTCGCCTAATCATTCTCCGAAAAAACAAAACCCAATAATCCCCGCTTCGTGTTATGCGAGTGCGGGGATTTTTTTTGCTGAAAATTCAGCGTCCGCGGCGCAGCACAACGCATAAGGAAACTAGTGCGAGAATGCCGACACTCGGCTCCGGGATCGACGCAAAGGACCACGCCAAACCGTATGGCGTCGCCGTGCTGGTGTTGTTGACGTTGTAATTTTGCCCCTCCCAAATGACCCGCATTTCGTATTGACCCGAATCGCTCAGACTCATGCGCAAGTGCTCGGTCGTGCCAATCGGCGCTTCCGAACGTCCGATCATTTTATAACCTAACAACTCATCAAGACGCCAAAGCTCTAACGAAAGATTGGTCAATGCAAGGTCGACCGCACTACCGAGAACATCAGTGAAGTCGCGTTCCGCAAACCAGGTAAGAACGGCAGAAAATTGACTCCCCGCAGCGAGATATTGAGCCAAGGTGTAAATGTTCGCAGAGCTCTGGATCGAACCGAGATCCCAGCCTGCGGAGGCAATCGCAGACGAACCACCATTACCTGCAACGCCTAGAGTTGTTAGACCATCCGTAGCATAGACTGTCGGCGCGATCAGCTGAGAGTTCCCGAGGTAAATGGTGTGCGCTTGTTGGAGATTCAGCGCACCAGCACCGCTTGCGAGATCGAGCGCCTGTAAGGTTCGGGTGACCGTTCCATCCTGATATTGCCCATTGTCCCATCCTACGGTGGGCGTAGCACTCGCCATCATCACGGACTTAATCACGAGAGGATGAGTCATTTCCGCTGCGCCGTACGACTTTCCGGCATCGATCATCAAGGCCGCTGCACCCGCAACAATCGGAGCCGCAAAACTCGTGCCTGCCATGTCGGAAATGTAGTATTCCCCAGCGCCAGCCGTTGAGTCAGTGCCGGCAATGTGTCCGCCACTCATGCCACCATAAAATGCGAGTGTGAGATTATCCCCCGGGGCCGCAATATCCACGGTAGCTCGTGCATTGGGCGTAATCGTCTCGGTTTGCGGATTATAAAAATCACTCATACCACGACTCGAAAAATCTGCCACGCGATCATATGCTAGATTGCCCGTGCTGTTCGTAAGCGCCCCCACACTGATGCCATTGTAGCCTGTGGCGGGAGCACCTACGGTATTGGCACCAGGTCCAGTATTTCCCGCAGCAAATACGCCAACCACACCGTTGTTGCGTATCAAAGCATCGACCATCACCGTCAGCGCGTCAGCTCCTGTGGACTCGTCGTAGCCCCAGCTGCTATTGATCACATCGGCGCGCACTCCGTTGATGCCCGTCTGCATCGCCGTGCGATAGGCGTAGCTGACGCTCGCATCGGTTATGGAAAATCCGCCGACGTATTGATCGAGCGGATTACCCACCCACTGCGTCGCAATGGAACCGGCCCAAATGGTTGCTGCGGAAGCAATGCCGTCTTGGTAGGTGTAGAGTCCACTACCGCCGAGCGCTTGACCTACCATGGTCGCGTGCCAGTCTGCTTGTCCCAAGGAACTGGCAGAGATCGATGGATCAAAAATCGTCTGTGCAATGCGCCCCACTGTCGACTCATGAGCGCCCCATACCGCACCAGCCTCGATGTTTGCCACCACAGCATTTTGTCCAAAATATCCCTGATTGTAAAAGGCGTCTGCGCCGATCACCTCATTGATGTAGACGCCATTAAAGATCGATGTGCCGCCGAGGCTGCTCACCAATGCAGAGGCAGAACCTGCGCAAAGCACACTGATCAGCAGAGCAGCGTCGCGCACAGCCGATGCCACAACTTGAGGAAAAGTGAAGGTTTTTTTCATCATTTGCCTGCCATTGATACTATCGATGAAATACTCGCTGTCAGCAAAAAAAATCTTCGCTTTGCTTGCATTTAGCATCGTTTCTGGCACAGCTATGCGCCGTGCCTGCGAACTTAAAAATCCTACGATTGCCTGCTTGGCTCGCGCGCTATGGGAGCTTACCACGGAGCATCATCTTGTTCGCCATCGGGCAGTTTCTGATCAACCTGATCAACACGGCACAGTTCTTGTTGCTCAATCTTTACTTGAAGGCGCAGCATCTCGATGATCCAGCGATCGCTGCACTCACATCGCAACGCTTTGTGGCCACGTTTTTTCTAGCAATCCCTGCGGGCTTATGGCTTCGCAAGAAACGCCTGCGCTGGCCACTGGTGATCAGCGCGGTATTGTTTCCGCTGATGGCACTGGCTGCGTTAGAGGCGGTACAGTATAAAGCGATGAATCTTGCTTCGCTGTGCTTCTTGCTGATGGGTTTTGCCGGACTGCTCCTCAATGTCGCGAGCCTACCGATGGCGATGCGCATTGTGCCGAAGGAAAAAACCAGCGAAGCGCTGAGTTTGTTGTTTGCCACTTGGGCGGCAGCGAGTATTTGCGGCGGCGTGGTTTCGAGCTTGCTTCAAAGCATCGGCGAGTGCCATGTTTTCGGGCATCACGTGGTGTTAGACGAGTATGCGACATTGCTGTTGCTCACCGTTGCTGGACTTGGCGCTCCCTTTCTCTACGCGCGTTTGCCCGATCCGCCATCGGAAGAACCTAACGAAAAACATTGGCTGCATATACATCGAGAAGACTATCCGGTATTGCTGCGTTCATTGCTGCCTACGCTAGCGATAGCCACTGGTGCGGGATTGAGCATTCAGTTTATGAATTTGTTTTTCCATAGCGTGCACCATGTCAGCGCTGCGAGCTACTCGGCCTATGGATCCCTGAGCAATGTGCTGGTGCTTTTCGCGGGATTGCTGGTTCCCGAGTTCAAGCGCAAGTTTGGTTGGCATGGTTCGATCATCGGTGTGCAAGGAGCCGCGGTTTTGTTATTGGCCATCATGGGCCTCACTGAACTCGGCCATGGCCTGTGGTGGGCGATGCCACTCGCAGTTTTTTGTTTTATCGTCCGTCAACCCTTGATGAGCATGGCTGGTCCAGCCATCAGCGAACTCACGATGACCTACGTCGGCGAGCGCAATCGCGAATTGATCAGCGCATGCAATGGTGCCATCTGGAGCGGAGCGTGGTGGCTGGCAGCAAGAGTTTTTCAAGTATTGCGCACCTGGGATGTTCCCTATTACGCCATCTTCGTCACCACAGCCTTGCTCTACGCTCTCGGGATGATTTTTTATCGCCAAGTGATTCGCCAAGTCGAGTCGGAACCAGATCCGCAATCGCCATCGCAAGGGCAAGCTGATCCGGTCTGAGAAGAAAAATCGATCACATCACAATCAGTCTCGCCCCCGGTGTTCTGCGCAGATTTCATGTTCGAGTTCTTTTTCCACCAAGGCATCAGGTTCTCTTGTGCCGTATCGCGTGCTGTAGTGATAAGCTAACAGTTTTTTCGCAAATTGCGGTGTCGATTTCATCCGCGCCAAAAGCTGACGCAAGGTCTGCGCAGGCGAATGCGCGAGCTGATGCACTCTCAAATATTGGAGAAATGCTTGGTAATAGCCAGGATCTGGTAAAGCCGTCAACCGCGATAAAGTAGATGTCTGTTTGCGTTCCGCTNGGCACNCGAAAAACATCACGACACTCATGCATAGCACAAAGATGCCTAACAGCACGCTACTCAGGGGGCCAACCGGCAGAGTCGATGAGGAATCCTCTGTCGCCTGCTCATGCTGTTGCATATCGGTCAATGGTGACGCGTCAGGCGGCGCGGTTTGACTGTTGCCAATCGATGCCGCCGGTGTGCAATCCATTACAACCCAACCAATGCCATCAATCAATACTTCTGTCCATGCATGCGCCTCTCGCGCACGAAAAACAAACAAATTACTAGATTCATAGTAAGTCCCACCAGCCCAGCCGTATGCGATGCGTGCTGGTATGCCTAGTGCACGCGCACAAACAGCACCAGCCGTAGCAAACATTTCACAGTGACCACGTTTTTCATGAAAGAGAAAATTTTCTAATGGATCAAGATTTTCTGGGTTTTCGATATCGAGCGAATACGCGCACTCTTGCCGGATGGCATCACGGATTTGCTTGAGTTGCGATTTTAACGTCCCATGGGTGATGGATTCCGCATTCAAGCCACGAATGCCGATTTCAATGTTTTCCTCCACTGGTAATGCCAACCAGGGAGACGGGACCGATGTGCGTGGTGCAGCTTTTACATCATCAGTTAGATCATCAATGTGCAATGGCTGGGAACGTCCACGATAGCGGTAACCCGTACCTGCGGCTAGGGCAGGCAATACCAATACGCCATCGCCTCGATACGATAGTGGTTCGATCGCCACGTCACGCATCCCTTGCAAGGAGAGCAGCAGTGATTGCCCTGAGGGATCAGCAGAGTGAAAGATCTCGTAGGAATACAAACGGCTAGGACGTTGTGGGAAACGTGGCGCGGATGAGGTATCGTTCGGTGTGAGCGACCATGCCGCATTTTGATAGGTGCCAAGAGCGAAGGCGCTCACATAAGCGCGTGCGGTAAGCAATGCCGCCGCATCCGCGCGCGAGTCCATTTGCACAAATACCTCTGGTTGCGTGCCAGGACGTAAATTCGCGCGGCGTGGCAAAGCTCGAATCGTTTGATCATTCCACAACCAGTTCCCCGACTGCGCTTTGGGCGTCCCAGTTTGTCGCTCGATCAAAGGTAAAGTGCGCAGCTTTTCAGGAAACCAACGCTCCTGCAAAGCATCTGCTCCGCGCTCTAACACGGGGGGAACATGCAGAAAAAATAGCAAGCTGCCTGCCACATACATCGCCAACCATAACCAGTGTCGCTTGCTTGTCTGATAAAATCCTTGTGGCAAAAGCAGGCCCGATGTGCACGCAAAAATCAAACCCATCCACAAAGCGCGCACTGTGCTGTCCGCTATCGGAATGATTCGAAAGTGCAGTAAGCACAGCAGCGCAAAACTGCCCAACCATATAAAAATCGTTTTCATGCCGCACTGCGTTTGAATTTCTGCCGATTGATATCATCGGCGCTACTCACATGGACCACGGACACTTGACGCGCCGCTACATGCATCAACCAGCCACTCGATGGCATATCAGAAAAAATCCACAACGAGTGATCTGCCTCAACTAGCTGCTGGGCCTTAGAAAAATCGTGTCTCTCCGTGTGCTGCGATCGCGTGACACGCGCCAATCGATGCAAGGCGTGATGCAATTGCGCTCGGTTCATGCACGGGTGTTCTACCCAGTCATCAAAGTCTGCCATAAGCGTAACGGGAATCGCACGCCCCACCAAGTAACGCAAAGTTCCGCACAACTGCGATAAGGATTTTTCAAACAACTCCGGTCGGATGATCGCGCGATTACTCGCATACGAGTGAAACATCAGAGTGATGGCCTTCGGGAAATATCCCGGCGGATCTGCTTCGGCTACGATCCAACTATCACCGCGTGCAAAGGACCGCGCGCTCGCCGCGATGTGCATCGCTTTCATCGAATCACCCGCCCGCCATGGTCTCAGCCCCCGCAACTCACCTGCCGCGGCACCATGCGAGGCTCCCTGCTCTGGGTTCGCATCACGCAGGAGTCCGATAAATGCCAATTGCCGTGGTAATAGCGGACGCGGAAAAACAGTTAGTTCATGAGCGATTAATTGCACGCTCGTGTGCTCCCATAGCATAAACGGAAAGTGAGAGGAAAAATGGCACAGCAGCTCTTTGCTAAATCCTCGCTTGGGAAATGCCATGGTCGCGTCTACCGCATGCCATTCTTCACGACTCAAGCGCGCAAAATCGCCCTCATGCACAGGTCTTCCCTGGAGCAGCAAGCGATACCGCAAATCGAAGCGTACCGGCCACCCGCGCATCGGCTCGCACGAAAATCTCATCGGCATCCGATTCCCCGCATAGCCATTTCCTGCCGCATGAATCTCTGCTGTGAGGTCAGCCAAATTCACTCGACCCACCCAACGTGCTATACCTAATACAAGTAACATCCCCAGGCCAATCGCCGCCATCATGCCATCAATGCGAACGACACCAAGCAACAAGAGCACGAATGCTACGGCGAAAAAAATAGCCCCTTGTTGCGTGATGAAGCTTCGCCTGACAGCACGAGTACTCATGATTTGGGCGGTAGCCACTGCGTAATCGAGTCGTAAAATGCAGGCTCATTGATATCGGTATGCAAGACTCCACCGGGCCCAAAATATTTCCACTCATGACAACCATAGCAGATTTGTAACACACGCTGTCCCTTGGCATCCGACCACACCAGAGCATAGTCTGGGTGAAACCCTGCACAGGTGGTCTTTGGTGACGCGAGTGCTTGGTGAGAATCCGCATGGGTGTAAAGTGCGATGAGATCGTGAATTAACTTCGGTGAAACAGCCTCCGGCTTTTCATTGAAACGATAGCCAGCGAACTCGCGGTTCGGCACCGTTCTGAGTTGCTGCTGATACACTTCTGCATTGCGCTGCGGATGTTCTAGGCCATGATAGATTTTCGCATCATGGGCTTTTTTCAAATCCGCACTCACAGCCTTGAGCGATGCCATCTCCGTGGGTCGCAGTGATTCACCACCACGCCAACACGTAGCGCAAGATGAAAGGAACATCACCGGGAGTAGGACCAAAAGTAGGTGCTTTATCACAAGCAAACGTTAGCAGGGAATTTTGCGCCTGACAACGTGATTTTCTGTGAGGCCGATCTGCTGCAAGTAATAACCTTTAAGTCAGGCAGATGGGCAAACATACTAAGTGTCTATAGTGTTTGTCTGTCCCTTTGTCGGTTTCCAACACTAAGTGTCTGTCCCTTTATTGGTTCCGTCCCCTTTGCTAAGTGTCTGTCCCTTTGTTGGTATGTCCCTTTGTTGTCGTAAATACTGTCCCTTTATCGTTTTTTTCCTTTTGCTGGTCCCTTTTTTGATGATCGAAAATCCGCTTTACTTGCAAGGAGGTGCTGGCACTGTCAGTATGGATCAGGCCGGCTGAGGTTATACAATTGGAAGCAGTAGAAGCATCCGCGAACGCGTCGCCGTCATCTGCGAGCACTGGGAGCGTATCGTAAGAGCAATCGGTCAACAGAACCTCATTATTTCTAGCCAGCAGTCTGAGCGCACTTCCACTCGCAGTCCCATGCGGAATCAAACATCCGACCCTTTGCTTCATGAATTGCTGCCGCGAAGCACGTTAGTGAGCCCCTGCTCCATCGATGGGCACATCGAGTTTACCAATAACCTTAATAACCTTATAGAAAATGCTTGAGTACTAAAGCTTGGCCACAACAAATGGCAATTCTTTGGGAATAACTTGTTCAGTGCACCGTAATAAGTTTTCGCGAAAAGTTATCATCATATTTCTTATGAAGATGCTCCGTGCTGTTTCACAGGTTATTCCACCCGTGGAACTCTTATTAAACAAACGTGGAACTACGATATCGGTGTTTTATTCACATCTAGATGATGATGATCTATTTTACTTTTTTTAAAAACTATTCTTAGAATATGTGGATAATTTAAC
>JGI25925J51416_10000431_pt1 | contig 10346 bp, 2 predicted proteins | sample LauGreFaBDMM15DN_2_FD_51416 | JGI IMG/M metagenome (IMG submission 51416) | reverse complement strand
CTCTGAATTTCCTGGAGCAACTCCATTTCATTCCCTGCCCCATTTCCCTGTGGGACGTCTCCTTCGGCAATTTCATCCAACGCACTGGTGGCCACTTCCACCAGCAGGAGGGCCGCTTCAGCCCTCTGGCAAGCATTCACGGATCGTACCAGAGCTCTTGACTCTCTCATGGTACCCGACATCTTTCTGTACAAGATGATTCTCACCAGTTCGGCTTTCATCTCGGCGGAAAGAGCTTCCGTGGCGTACGTCGAAGCAGCCGTTCTGGCACTGTACACCGACGCCACGCTTCCTGCATTGGAGGGCGGAGACGCCCTTCCATCTGTTTCACCGGACATTGCAGCGAGCAAAAAATGTCTGGCTGCCCTCCTCCTGGCTTGGAAGAGTGAACAGTCAACCCGTCTGCCCCGACCGCCCTCTGCTCCACGATTAGCCTTGTCGCGTGCAGGTGACCTTGCCGAGCCCCGTCTTTCAGGTGAACTAACTTATTTAGGCCTTTCTGCCTTTTCCTGACCTGTCCGCTGGCGTTTCACACGCCTCTGCAGACTGTGCACGATTTCCGAATTTGAAATCGCGTTTGCACCCTGAGCGATGCGATTCCGTGCTGAGCCTAGTCGTCACCAGGACTGCCGCACGGTCTTCGCGTCGTTTGCCCGTTTGAACCACTCCGGGCCCATAACCTTCTACGCTGAAATGGGCATGTTTGCCGAACCTTCCAGAAGGGTTCTGCAAGAACAGTCTTCCACACCGAAGTCAACCCAAGTACGCACAGTTCCAGAGCGTGGGAATCAAGGACAAACTCAACACAAGGGCACTGCAGCTGGCACAGCTTACGCCGCCCTCGTAGCCCGTCGGCGCTCGCCACGAGGCCAGGTCTCCTCAAGCGACCCAGATCTTCATCGCGTTCTTCCTTTTTTACTACTACTCAAAATTGATGGGAAACCGTGTTTCACTCTTTTCTTTTCACCGTTTTCACCAAAACTAGGTTTTCAGAATCTAACTGAAGCTCGGATTGCTCGCACGCTCACTGCAACCCTTCTCTCTCACTCACTATGGGCGTAATTGCCATAAAACTCACAATACAAGTCAACATAATTCCTGGTCTTGAACCCTGAATTCTGACACTCCCCCGACTTGTATCTGTGGTTATCGCACCATAATCACACTCACATCAGCCAGCTCTCCTCGAAGAAGAAGTTGGCTACCTCATCATCCATGGAAGCATCACCTAGCTCCGCCAGCGGATGTCCTGTCACACCCGATTCCGGATGTAGACACAGATCCCTCAAGCGCTTGAACTCCAACCTAGCCAGAGGCTTCGTCATGAGATCGGCGTAATTCCACTTGGTCGACACGTATCGGACCCTTACTATTCCCTCTCGAATACTTTGAGCCACGTGCTTGAACCTCACGTCGATGTGCTTAGATCTTCCCGCACTTGACGTTTCTCCTTCTGCAACGATGATTGCCGCCTTGTTGTCTTCCCACAGTAGCGTAGGCTCCTCCTGTCGATGTCCCAATTCGTTGAGGAATTGACGCAGGTATCGGACCTCCAGAATCGCCGAACACAACGCCACAAACTCACTTTCGCAGCTGCTCAATGTCACCATCTTTTGTAACCCGCTTTTCCAGCTGACGCATCCTCCATTCAAGAAAAGCATGTATCCTCCGTGACTTCTGCGCGTGATCACATCGGAAGCATAGCTAGCATCAGCAGCACCCCACAGCTTATTTCTTAAGTCTGCTGGCACTTTGTCCTCTTCCGACGTCCATCGGATTTTGAAATCGCGCATTGTCATCAAATACTGAATTACGCGACGAGCCGCAGCGATAACTTTTCTGTTAGGCTTCATCAGATATCTCGAGAGCACGCTCACGCTGTGAGCAATGTCCCAACGAATAGTCACGCTTGCAAACGCCAACGACCCTATCATGGAGCGATATTCTGTTTCCATGGCCGCCATTTCTTCCGCTGAATGCTCNTCTCTCAAGTCTTCAGGCATCACGNCGAAGCCCGCATCCATCGGCGTTTCCTGTATCTTGAAATCAACTTTGAAGCGCTTAGCTATCTTGTCGATGTAAGGTCCACAAGAAGCCTCCCAAGTTAACCCATCTTCCGATCTCTCGAAATTCAGGCCCACGAAACGATTCAGAACTCCCTCGTCCGTGATCTTCCATTGCTGATTCAAGTGCTTGAACAACCTCTTTCGCAACTCTGGATTGTTTGACCCACATATGATATCGTCGACGTAGTGGCTTAAGATCATTTCGTTCCCATCCTTGTCGATAAAAACGTAAATGCAATGATCAGTGTCCAACTTCTTGAACCTGCCACCGTTGTCCTCGAAACTGAGAATCCTTTCCGACAACGAATTCACGAAATCCCTGGAAGACGTGATCAACCCGTACAACGCTTTCACACATCGCACTATCTTCCCGGCGTATTTGCCCGCTTCTTCGGGCAACTTGACGTACACTTCCCGAGCCAGATCCGTGCCCAGAAACGCACCCGACAAATCGTAGCTCCGCACATCGAATCCTTTGCGGCACATTAAGGCAATTAATGTCCTCATAGCGGTCATGCCAATTGTAGGACTGAAAGTCGACCAACACGTGTCGAGTGACTTGACTTCTCCCGTGCCTACCGCAGCCAATCTTCCCTTCCATTTGAGGAATCTGTCCCTGATTTGGCCATCATCACACATTACGCTCTCATACTTGCGAGCATACACCATCTTGCATCGCAGTACGCGTTTGTTTTTGCTCCTGATCTCCTCCATCTCGTCATCCGACGGAAGGACGAACACTCCCATGTCCAAGAGCTGCTTGATTTCAAGCTTGCCGCTCTTGACGATTTCCTCATATTCTTCATGTGCATGGAGTTCCTTAGAGTTCCTGGGCGCATCATCGATCTTCGTTTCCATTTCCTTCGAAGCGGGAGGCGAAACCGAATCTTCTATTCCTTGGGCTTCCCCCCCTGCTGCATCAGTCACTGCAGCAGTGAACACACGCGCGCTCTCGCGCTCNATCTTTCTCTTCCTCAGCANCTTTTGCAGCTCAGCCTTTGTATATCGGAAGTCGCCCTCACCAAGCTTGATGCTTGAGTCGTCGTCCATGTATGCGCGAAGCTTGTCCTCGCTCCATTTGACCTCATCGTCCTGGCAAGTATAACAGTATCTGCAAGTGTCGCATTCGCACCTTACTGCATTGTGCACGAACTCCAACTCCTTGTCTCCCGCTCCGCCAGGTGTGCATTCGCATCTCTCTCTGTCGGACTCGCCATACTTCCATTTATCGAACTTCTGATCCTTCTTGATGTCAGACCTTGACCTCCACAGTCGCTCCCCCGACGAAGCACCAGCTCCGATGGTTCCGTTCAGGCACGTTCCGCAATCGCAAGCTGAGATAGACGAGGATGTCATTGTGCCTACGTGCGCACATGGATGCAAATTGTCTTCAAAAGTGACACGCCGTTTAGGTCTCTCCTCACCGTAAGAAGTCCTGCCATGTGATGCCATAGCCTCCTCCGCCACCGCCGCAAGCAGCGCTTCTTTTCCCAGCTGTGCAGTCACCTCTGCTCGAGTCATCCCCTTGTGCTCATTCTTGTCACCGAACTCCTTGCCCATGATCAATATCTCGCCCAGCTCTAGGAAGTCCACCTCTTCTTCGTCATTATCTTCATAGAGGATATCAAAGACCGCCCGCTTGGCGTCGTAAGCACGCACTANGCCTTCGAATCGTTGCCACACCGTCACTGCTTTTCCCCTCACTTTCCGACGGATTCTGAACGCCTTACGCACTTTCCGTCCTACATATCTCTCATGAGGATTCGTTGCCGTGACACTTTGTTTTTGTCCCTGCGAGAAATCTACCGGCTCCGCGATTCTGTACCTCGCCCCTTCATAGGGCAACTCGAACTTGAAATCCGAAGGCGCAGCGGGCAACTTGAAATCCCTAGGGTCCAATATCGCAACCTTCTCCCCCGAATCTTCGATTTCGACGAGATACTCGCTTGGATCCTTCTTCTCCGCAACTGAATTCCTGGCGATACTGTCATGCACCTTCTTCTTGGACTTTAACAGAGCTCTTCCCTGTCCTTTGCTCTTCACAATTCTCTGCCTTAAGTTCTTACTCGCCTCTGCGTTTTCGCGTCCTACAAATGCAAATATGCGATTCAGTTCTAGATTGTACTCACGTGTCGCCTCACTCGCAAGATCTTCCACTCCTTCATTTGACAGGGCACTCGCGCCCTTGGGCTCCTCAGTCACCGATCCCACATTGGCAATCAGACCTTCATCGTCTTCTTCAATCTCTTCTATCCGAGGTCCGATGACCAAGTCAAGATCCCTCCTTTGCTGATATTTGAATGGGAAACAGTCACCGACTATCTTCAGATTCGCTGTCGTCGACCTAATCCTCATTCCATCATGGACCAAGAATTCGTATGCCCCTTCTTTGTGATTCATGACACAACCCACGTAGATTCCGGCCAGTGCTCTCGGACCCCAGCTTCTGTCCATTCCCCTCTTGTCTCGCTGCTCCTTTGTGAGCACGATGTAGGCTAAGCAACCCCAGGGCCCGATCAGGTACCGATTCAGATTCGGCTTTCTGCCGAAGTGAGCTTCCCAGACCGTCATATCCTTTATCTCCTTCGAATCACTGTCACGCGATCTCAGCAGAAGATTTAGTGTAAACACTACGTGCGACAGGCAAAGAAACCAAAATTCCAGCGGAGCATTGGCGTGCGCAAGTGTACACCTAGTACATCCTTTTACCAGACTATGCCTTCTTTCTGGCCTTCCATTTCGCCAGTGCTCGCTAGCTTGCGTTACATCCACTCGCGTCTCTCGGTGCGTGAAGTAGCTCTCGGCAACCTTTGAGTTCAACTCTCCTGCCGGATCTACTTGTACTGCCAACGGAGCGCCCCCTAAAGAATCAAACATCCTACCAATGACAAACAGAACCTGGTCGCGGAACGTCATCCCAAAAACGAGCATGTATCCTTCGTCTGTGACTCCCAGCACATAGTACTGGAAGTTGTGGTAAATGCTTGGCGTGCTTAATTTGCCACTAGGGTCCAAGTAAAGTTTCTTCACCCTCTCAGTCCTTCGTGGCCTATCTGTCCTACCATCAGGAATTGGACTCAGTTTCGACTTGTAGCGGAGACATTCAGGACATGCACACGCAGGCGTGTGTTTGCCCTCAACCATCTTCAACAACTCCAGCCCCTTCAGCACTTCTGCGCCGTCAGCTAGCTTTACACCTTCCCAAACCGTCTCGCTTTCGAGATGCACCGCCAGCTGATGATAATATCGATGCCAAGCTGCCACTTCTTCTGATTCTCCCACATTGAAGAACCTAGCTGCCGGCACCTTCACGTGGCGCATTTTCATCTTGGAAGCAGCGACTATCTTGGCCCTCGTCAGCATCTCTTCATCCGATTTCGCTTTTTGCATGTCCGAGTCTCGAAAGCCATTTTCGGTCACCAACGGTAAGTTTTGATTTCCAATTTCTTGAACCTCACTGTCTTGCGAATTCTNCTCGTTACTTTCATCTCTGTTGGTGTCGCTCTTCGCTTGATCGTGCCTTACAACGTCGCTCTTGGTTTCGGTCTTCTTGGCACTCTGGCTCCTGGTTCCCACCATTACATCTTCAGCGACTTGCCGGCTCCCCCCACGAACAACGGGAGGGCGTACAGTCCAGTGATACTGTCCAAAAGAACTGATTCCCGCGGAATTAAGGTGCCGATCGATGTTCTCTTTGGTATCCGGGTTCTTGGGACGTATCTCCGGCATACCAACGCGAGCAGGAAAGCTCCGTGCGGAACTATCCTGGGCGAAGGACTTGAGAAAACGTCGCTTCGCTTCGACGGTAGGCTTAGCAAACCTCCGTTCCGCCATCCACGTGAGCCCAGTCTGATGGTCCTTGATCAAAGGCACGTGGTGCCCGTCCGCAATGAAATAAGGGTTCAATTCGCGAACGTGAAACTCCCACCCGATCTTCTCGGCTTGGCCTGACGGGAAAATGCCGAAGTTCAAATCCTCCATGTAGAAGCCCCGCGGGCTCTCATAAGTGACATAATGCTCTGCCTTGTCGTCGAGGAAAGAGATAGCTATTGGCCCAGCTATTTTGACAGAACGTTTACCGATGCCGTTGATAGCAGCATCACATCTAATTTCCACACAGAAGTGATCCTCAAGTGGCGAAATGAAAACCGTGCACCCCGTGTCATACAAAATGAGAATCAGCCCCGGCATAACCTCCGAGACTCGTACGTTATAACTAGCAAGAAACTCGATCGCTTCGCTCGCTGGCATGTTGATGTACTCCTGCTTCTCGGCGTCAAATTGCAAATGCCGCGAGGTCACACTGCTCAACGACATGTAGGATGATAATACGTGTGGCGCAAACATGTATTCATGTACCGGCACGTGCACAGGACGAGACACGTCTCTTAGCCCTGTACGCTCCCCCTGCGCTCCTTCGCTTAGATCGAAAGCACCATCGGACGCAGACGTCGACTCGAGCAGGCGAGCCCGCTTGCGAGGTCGTGCCAGTTCCGCGGGCTGCAGGTCCCGCCATGTAGTGGCTTCCTCCACCTCAGTCGTTACTTGTGGTTTTTCAAAACTTGGAGGATCACTACCCGAGCTCGGATCCCATCCGACATTGGGAATGCGCTTGGCGATTAGCTGCCTACGAACCGAGCGCTTCATGCGCGCATACCGGAAGGCATGGACCTGATAGTCGAACAGGTACAACCGTCGCTTTGGCTTCTCCCACCGCTCGAAGCGTTTACGCTTGGTAGCCATGCTAACCTGCCCTAGTTCCTGATAAAGCTCTCTCTGATAAAGCTCTCTCTCTCTCTCTCTCCGCGCAGTAGCCATCTCGTCAGCATCATCATCAGCTGGCTTGGACACCCATATGATCTCGCTCGTAGAGACAAACTCCGCACACGCCAACTGCTCTAGCTGCTCCTGTGCCCGCTTTAACTCCTTTACGCGCCGCTCGCGCTTCGCTTCGAGCTTCGCTGCAATTTTCCGAGCCTTGGTTGCGGCGTGTATCTTGAGCATTTCCGCGTGTGCTGCAGCCGCTTTAGCCCTGGTCTCGCGGTTGGCCTTCAGAGCTTCCCACGCCTGCTCCGCAGGTGTTGACACCCGAATCATCACCGCCTGCGACTTTTCCTCAGCAGGCGCGAGCTGGTTCGCTATCCTCTCCATCATTGTGCACAATACGCCATACACTTGGCTCTCGATATGGTCTGCCTCGTGATGCGATTGATCTCCATCTTAGTGGCAAAATCGAGTCCCATTCTGATCTCGTCCTGCTCCCTAATGCGCACGACCTCGATCTTTGAGGCTTCCTCCTGCTTCATCCATTCGCAGCGCGCCCGTACCGCCGCGTCCAAGGAGTTGTAAAGCAATGCAATCTCCTGCGCTTGCGAGCCTGAGTAGATCTCAGCGACGTCCTCCGCCGAGATTATGCCCGGTCTCCAGCTCTGCGCAATGTTCTGCGCGTCCGTCGTGGTCATTTGCTTGCCTAACACCTGCTCAAAAGCAGCAATCAAACTTAGGTGCCCCACTTCTTCAAGGTCATCGGGATTGCTCCAGTCAATGGTCATGAGCGCGCCTTCATCGAAGAGGGTCACCGCGAGCTCATCTGCCTTAGCTGCCATCTTCATGATGACGTCTAAATCCCTGGATTCCAGTGGCAGCACAGGAGTGACGTACGCACGCGTGCCGGCCAGAATCTGCTCCGCATGCATCCCCGGATCGTGTACCGAGATGATTGCCGGACACGCGACGTGCTTGTCCTGTTCCTTCTTATGTGCCGGCGTGCAGAACTTCCAAAATTTTCCGGCTTGCGGATCCCAAGGGCAAGGTTTGTTGCACTCCTTCAGCGCGCACAGTGGCGCAGTCTTCCCGTCCGGGCTTGAATCAGCATCCTTCGAGTCCTTAGCCTTTCGGGTGCCCTTCTTTGCCTCGTCGTGCTTAAAACGGCAAGCGCCCTTGTCGTGCGCGCCGCAATGCCCGTGCTTCGTCCAATTGAAACAGTCCTGGGGCGGACGCGTGGAGGGCGCCTTGCTCTTGCCATCATGACTTTTCGCCGAAGGAGCTCGCAGACGTGTTTCAACCGTCTTGAGCCTTTGACGGAACTCTTCAAGCATTTTTTCGTCCTCGCTCGTACGCTTATCCGAGGGCTTCGCGAGGACCTTAGCCAAGCCTGAAACATTTTGTACCAGCTTGTCAATCTCGTCCCTGGTTTTCAGCTTCGTCTCCAGCGTAGGACCACAGTTGACATTGGGCTTATGAAATGTATCACATAAGCGGCAACGAGGGTCCTTTGACTGAGGGATTGTTTCGTCCCCAAAGAGTGCATTGTACGCCCCGTACTCGACCACGGATGCTACTTTGACGTAGTCGATTTTGACGCCCGGGTCCTTCTCGCGGTCTTTGGGGATCAATGTCTTCCAGTTCCGGGGCTTGAGCAAGTGTGCGCTCTTCTGTTTCTCGTCGCCTGACAATTCCCTTGCTTCCAGCTCTTTCCAGACGACCTGAACTTGTGCTTCCGCTGACTTGAAATCGCTGAATCCGTCGTTGTATTTGCGTGCACTGACTAGATAACTTTTGTCCGCCTTTATGAAAGGCGTCTTCGGATTATCGATCACCGTGAGCTTGCCCAAGGTTCGGATCATTTCCGTGTTGATCGGCCCATATGTCCTCTCAAACCTGTCTACACAGTCGTCCCACTGCTCCCCAATTAACTTGATAGAGCCATGGCATGCTTCCTCCATGCACTTCATGAATTTCAGAATGTCATCGAAAGCATTAGCCATATTTTTCCACGTCGTCTGCACCACACATTCGGATGCGGCGATCATGTAGAACCATCCTGCCTCCGGCAACGTCCGTGTATTTTGCAGCACTGTCTTGCCCGGAACATCTCTTGCCTTCTGCGTGCACCTAGTCTGAAAATTGGTGCTCACTTTACAAAAAGCTGTTTCGACAGCNGTCATGAGGATTTTCTGATCCTGATTCTTCATCTTGCTCAGCCGGGCCTCGAAGGGGAGCTTTGTAGCTGCTGTCGTACCTGTGATCTCATCCCTCACGTATTCGTACCTACTCTGCAATGTCAGAATGGCTTCCTCAATGGTCACTTCATCCAAAGCACCCAGTAGTACATCTCTCGTTGGAGNTGCCGCCTCCACGATGGATTGCACATGCCGAATCAGCGCCTCTTCCGTGCGAAACGAGTAATGCTTTCCCGTTTTCTCCTCAGCCGTCTTCTGCACTTTTGCCAAAGTTGCATCCAGTGCCGCAGCGTCCAATTCGATTAAGGTGAGCCGTTTCCGATCTTCCTCCTCCATGCCGTCTCCTTCATCAGTGGCCTCCAACAGACCCAATGCGCCGTAGCTTCTCCGCGAACGTTCCTGGTCCGCATGATTCAGGATTGAGCTAGCAAGGTCTTTCTTGATCCTTCCTGCCACTCCAGTGAGGCTTTTCCTGGCCTTCTCGCGAGCCTCCGCGGCGGGCGACTTCTCAACACTACTCTCAAAGTCTGAACTCGGCTCCACGGATCTCTTGGTCCATATGCTCTCACGAGCCGCTCGCGGGCTCTGGCTTTCCTCCCCGCCTGGTCTCTTGAACGCTTCGAGGACAGTTGCCTGCACATCACGTTCAGCTTTAAGAGCAAGCATGGCGGTCCGCAGTTCCTCCACGCTCTTGCACTCGAAGGCAGCAAAACACTCCTGGACAGACTGCGCACTTTTCTCCAATTCCTGCAATCTTTCAAAGCCACGCTGGATATCCCCTTCATTCTGGCAACCCACCAACTTGTGAATTTCTTGGATGGATTCCAAACGAGATTGAAGTTCAGAGGCACTCTCACATGCTTGCTCGTACTTTGCCTGCAAGTCCACAATCTCCTTCCTGAGATTCTCTTCGAGGTTCCCGGCATCAGCAGCCACGCGCTCCTCTTGCATACGAGCAATTTCCTCCCGCAAGCGATCAAGACTCTCGTCCTTTTCAGCCCCGAGTTCAAGCATATGCACGCACTCGGTCCTTAATTTTTCTGCTTCCTCGCAGCGCGCGCTCATCTTTAGAACGGCATTCTCGGCTTCCTGCCTCAGCGCCTCTGCTTCCTCGCAGCGCGCGTTTATCTCCAGAGCGTTCTCATCTGCATCTCGCAGCTTGAGTTCAAGTCTCTGAATTTCCTGGAGCAATTCCATTTCATTCCCTGCCCCATTTCCCTGTGGGACGTCTCCTTCTGCAATTTCATCCAACGCACTGGTGGCCACTTCCACCAGCAGGAGGGCCGCTTCAGCCCTCTGGCAAGCATTCACGGATCGC
>JGI25925J51416_10000429_pt1 | contig 10380 bp, 6 predicted proteins | sample LauGreFaBDMM15DN_2_FD_51416 | JGI IMG/M metagenome (IMG submission 51416) | reverse complement strand
GCAAGTGCTTCCCACGCGATGTTTACAGAACCACCGTTTTCACGATGTCCTGTAACAACTGTGAACGCAGGCGACACATTGCGGTGCGTTACTGGAATACCAGCAGCTGCGGGCACACCAATGGCTGAAGTAATGCCGGGCACCACAGTGAACGGAATGCGTGCTTCCATTAGTGCCTGTGCTTCTTCACCACCGCGACCAAATACGAACGGGTCGCCGCCTTTCAACCGCACAACGTTCTTTCCTTGCGCACCAAGGTGCACCAACAACGCGTTAATCAACTCTTGTGGCGTGGGGTTGCCGGGCTTCTTACCTACGTCAATGAATTCGGTGCCGGGTTTAGCTAATTCAAGAATCGAAGCGTTCGACAAATAGTCGTGAACAATCACGTCGGCTTCACCAATCAGCCGCACGGCTTTCACGGTAAGAAGTTCTGGGTCTCCCGGACCTGCACCAACAAGATGAACGGTCATTGCGCTGTTTCCACTTCACGAACTACTGGGCATGCCATACCAAGGTCTGCCATTACACCCGCAATGATTGGTTGCCACTGCACATTTTCGGTTGATTCACCTTCATCATGAATACGTGCTCTCTCAATAGCAAGACGTGACACCACTTCTTCAAACTCAGGGACAATCGAGAGTTCAAGGTGTGAACGCAACCACGATGCAAGAGCGGGGCTTGCACCACCAGTGGACACAGTGACCATCAGATCACCGCGACGCAATGCTGCAGGCAATGTAAAGGCACAACGGTCTGGGTCGTCAGCTGAGTTGATCCAAATGCCTTTGGCCTCACACTCGTCAAATATTTGCTGGTTAACGGGCATGTTGCCAGTAGCGGTAATCACCAAACGAAATGCATCGATATCTCCGCTCGCGTATTCGCGCTGCACCAATGTCACGGGAAGGGAAGAGAACTCATCGACAAACATCGGCGAAAGCACTGTTACTTCAGCATCAGCCATGAGAAGTTGTTCCACTTTGCGCAATGCAATGCGCCCGCCGCCCACCACCAATACGGGCCGGCCGTGAAGGTTGAGGTTCACAGGAAACTGCATAAAGGCAGGCTATCCAAAACCCGACTAACTCGGTCATATTTAGCGGGAATGACCCCTAAGGGTTGGTTTATCCCTGTGGCGTAAGGGTTGCAGCGTCAGCCCAATAGGCATGGGTGCCGCTACAGATGCGCTCTGGGAGCTGAATTCGGGCTACCGGACCGTCGCTGAGGCGCAAGGCGTCAAAGATTTCGCAGTGGCTCACGTCGTTCACCACGTCCATCGTGAAGGTGATGAGATAGCCATCGTCTTCGCTGCGCGAATTCGGCCGTGGGGCAAAAACGCTTTCGCTTGCGTACACGCCCGTTGGCAAACGGAATGTTTCCTCTTCGCCGGTGGTCACATTGTGTTTGATGAGACCTTCGAATGTGAACCAACCCTCAGTCGGTACAACTGAATATACATAGTCGTATTTCTTGCCAACAATCTGCGGGTTAATCATGCCGAATTCGGTAACCGTGTCAGACAACAATCCTTCACGCACTGCACCGGTCTTCATATTCAAACGCCAGCGGTATGGCTTTGACTGCATTGCATACAAATCAAGAAAACGAAACATGCGTTGATCAATTGTTGCCTCTGGTCCCATGGTGGGTGAGGGGTCGAATTGGAAGTAACCATCAACAATAATTTCGTCGCCTTCTTCGTATGCATTAATCCAATGCAATACATACGTTGCTTCGCAATCAAACCACTTGATGTCTTTTTCTGTTCCATGACGCGGGATCACACCTAGTCGTGTTGGCATATCTTTATGAAATTTCGTTGCGTAGACACCACGTTCAATCAGATCTTCTTTCCAAAACAACGGGCAGTCATTCAAAATTGAATAGTTTGAGGTGAAGCACATGTCGTGTGGCAAACGTGGTCCAGGCAACGGCACTGGTGTGTAGTGCGTCAACACTCCTTCACGAGACACAACGCCGTAATGCATATACGGGTATGTGGTCTGGTAGTTAAAGAACAACAATTCGCCAGTCTTTTCATCAACCTTGGTGTGCGCAGACACACCAGCTTCAGGAAACGCCCCGCTCCACGACGCACGGCCTTTGTCTTCCAATGTCACTGGGTCGAGTTGGTACAAATCACCACACTGGTAAAAACTTGAGAGCGCTACGCCGCTGTGCACCACAATGTCGGTGCTGCTGGCGTCTTTCATGCGCGTGCGAGCCCCCCAACCGTCTGTACGAACGGCAGTCAATGGAGATTCAGCTAAGCCAGACCATTGCGGTCCGCCGGCAGCAAGGTCAGTTGCAAGACCTTCTGTACGCACCATGCGATTGCGATATTCGGCGTGACCTTCACGAAATGAAATGGAATGAATCATTCCGTCACCATCAAATGGGTGATAACGGTCAGCATTGGGTACTAGTGGGTTTTCCGTGTTGCGCAAGTACACGCCGTTTAAATCAGAAGGAATTTCGCCTTCAACGTGCATGTCACGCGCGGTCCATTCGCGTGTTTGCGGACGCCATGGTCCGGTGCGATACGGGTGTGTGTCGCCCTCTGGCAACAGTGATTCCCATTCATGATCCAAACTGATTGTCACGCTGGCCCCCTCGTGTGTTGGGATTACTATATGTCGGTGTAGTGACTATATAAACCCTCAGATACTGTCTATTGCATGACACAACGCATTCCTTTGGCTGAGTTGCCTGAATCTGTCATATGGGCAGCCACAGAGCTCGATCTGCTTGACGCCGACAACACCATAAGCCGCAGTCATATGCGCACTTTGGGCGAGTTTTTGTTGCGCTTCGGCAATGGGAATTCAACGCCAGCTCCAGCAAAGGCAACGCGTACTCGTACTAAGCCAACGAAGGCCGAAGTTCGTTCGGAACTCACAGAGCGCATCAGTGAATATCTCTCCACNNATCCNGGCGCAACANTGAANGAAATATCTGCTGCACTCGCTGCACCACTTCCCGCAATCACAACATCTGCTCGACCTGTTGAATGGTTGATTCTTGGCGATGATGAATTAATAGAACCAACAGAGCGCGTTGAGTCTCAAACTATTTCTATTACACGTGATCGCGCGCGTGGCGCACTGCAAGCAGCAAACCTCATGGCGTCGCCACTTACACATAATGCCTACACAGCACTTTTGCGCAGTGGCCGCATTCAAGGCCCAAGCGTTGCGCGCATTGTGCAACTGTTTGGCTCGTGGTCTGCAGCGTGTTCTTCAGTTGGTGTATCAAGCGGTGAAGCATTGCGTTCAAATTACGAACGTACGTGGAATGAAGAACAGCTATTCGGTTTTGTTGAACGTTTCCTTCGTGAACCAGTGCATCATGGCGCAAGTCATCAGTTCGATCTGTGGCGTTCCACAGTGAATGGCACACAGAAAGTGCCGTCGCTTGGCACCGTGCGCAACATTCTTGGTGGTACCTGGGGCGATATTCGCACTGCAACACTGCGCCGTATGCGCGCAACGTGGGCTAACTAATACGTGTAATTGCCATATGTCGCACGAGCGGCTTACCTGGCATCACAACATACGGTTCGGTATTAATGCCGTTCGGTGGCCCCGACTGTGGTTCAAAACAAATACCTGCTGGGTTTGCGTTGTAGATAACCCAATGCGAACAGTCGCTTGAGATTTCCACCTTCACGTCGCCAATCGTTAGCCACGGCATCGTGATTGGCTTTACAAAACAATCGTCATATTTGCGGTGGGGCACAGGCACACGTTGATTCGTGGTGATGCCGCTGACATCTTGTTGCAACATGGCAGTGAAGTTGTGGTGTGAATGGCGAGGTGGCATAAACCACGGGTGCCAACCCACTTGTGCTGGCTGTGGTTCTACTGCATCAAGAGTCAACGTAAACAACACATCGCCATCAACAACATCAATCACATGAGTCACTGTTCCGGCAAAGGGCCAATCAGTTCCAAGATCACATGTCATCGTTACTTTTGCTGGCAATTGTTCAACAACTGTCCATTCCACATCAAGCACGGTGCCGTGCAGTGCATTCGGCGCTAACCGCAATGGCAATTCATATTGCAGTCCGCGAAACATCAGAACACCATCGCGCACACGGCCTGCAAAAGGAACCATGGGGTAGAGACCCCAACCCAATGTGTCTTCTGCTGCGGTTACTAATAACTCTGTGCCGTCCATAATCAGAGACGACACGCGTCCGCCAGCTGATGTATCGATGGAAACGACGGTAGAACCGGCAGATAATTGCACAATTGGCACCTAACCACGATAACCACGGCACATAGATTCCGTGTCGGTAGCGTAAGAACTTGTGCGCGGCTTAGGAACTCTTATCAATACCTCAACGGTGATTGTGGGAAGTTCAATCGGCTACTTCATCGGCCATCGCATTCGGGAATCTATTCGCACCATCGTTGTGCAGGTCATTGGTCTTGCCACAGTCATCATGGGCATTAGCAACGCCATGGATACTCACAACTTGGTTTTCCCACTTGTCGGAATGGTCATTGGCGCCGTCATCGGCGAATTACTGCACATTGAAGAACGTCTTGAAGGATTCGGCGAGCGCCTCAAGAAGCGCTTTGCCAAAAAGTCAGATGACTCGAGCACGTTTGTTGAAGGTTTTGTCACTGCAACATTGCTGTTCTGCATTGGCCCCATGACAATTCTCGGCGCAATTGAAGACGCAAGTGGTCGCACGCCGCAGTTGTACATCATCAAGGGAACGCTCGATGGCTTCATGTCGATCATCTTTGTGTCCATCTATGGCATCGGCGCAGCGTTTAGTGCCATCGGTGTTTTTGTTGTTCAAGGACTGCTCACTCTCGGTGGCACGGGCATCGATTCCTTGCTCGACGACCGCATGAGAACCGAACTATTTGCTGCCGGCGGATTCACAGTTCTCGCCATCGGCCTCAATTTGCTCGAAATCAAGAAAATTAGGCTCGGTTCCCTGCTTCCTGGGCTCATTGTGACGCCTGTCTTAGTCGCCATCTTCGCTCGTTAACCATGAATTAAGGCCTGCAGACTAGGCAGCATTTCGTCCCTGCCCTACAATTACAAGGTGACAATGACACGCATCTTTCGAGCCCTATGCGTAGGGGCAGTCGTCGTTACTACAGTCGCCATCACTCCGCTTTCAGCCTCGGCAGCCAGCACCACTGAATACGTCATCGTGGAACGCGACGGAAGTGTCGACGTTCGCACCCTCACGCAGGCGCAAGCAGTCAAGGCATCAATTGATCCGGCAGTGCGAATTGTGCAGCCAAACAATTCTTTCCAAATTGATGACACCACAACAGACATCGTCACAGGCTTGTCCGTGCCAACAGACGCACAAGTTGGTGACATTGTTTCTGGTCGCTACATCGTGCGGTTGTCTAGCAACACCGCGAGTGCTGTTGCTGTTGCATCGTTGGCTTCTGGTGCCATCACCACATTCTCAAATGCAATAAATGGCTTTGTCGCCAATCTCACTGGTGAAGAAGTTGCAGCACTTGACTCGAATCCGAATGTTGTCAGTATTGAAGCCGACCGAATTATTTCGATATCAACGGATCAGTCGCAGCCAGGTTGGGGTCTTGACCGAATTGACCAACGTGCGCTTCCGTTGAACCAGAATTATTCATACACAAATACTGGTGTCGGTGTTACTGCCTATGTTGTCGACACAGGTATCAACAGCACACATACTGAATTCACAGGGCGCATTAAGTCGGGTTTCACAGCAGTCTCTGACGGCAACGGTACGGAAGATTGCAATGGCCACGGAACTCACGTCTCCGGAATCATGGCCGGCACAAAGTACGGAGTTGCTAAGTCTGCGTCCATCGTGCCGATTCGAGTTCTGGGGTGTAGTGGTTCGGGCTCTGTCTCAGGTCTTATCTCTGGTTTGAACTGGGCTATCACTGACCATCTTGCGGGTGTACCAGCGGTAGCAAACCTCAGTGTTGGCGCCGGAGCCAGCTCTTCGTTGAACAGTGCAGTAGCTAACGCAGTGGCCGATGGCATCACCGTCGTTGTTGCAGCAGGAAACAGCAATGCCAATGCATGTAGTTACTCGCCATCTAGCGCACCATCTGCAATAACTGTCGGTGCCTCGGCATCTAATGATTCGCGCGCGTCTTATTCCAACTACGGAACATGTGTTGACGTGTTTGCTCCGGGTACAAGCATCCCGTCTGCGTACAAAGGTTCACCTACCGCTGCAGCCAACTTGTCCGGAACATCTATGGCGTCGCCGTTTGTTGCCGGTATCGCTGCGGTGTACCTAGAAACCCGCACATCAGCCACGCCCGCCGCAGTAACCACTGCAATTATCGATTCCTCAACACGTGATGTTGTCACCAGCATCGGTGTTGGTTCACCAAACAAATTGGCTTATTCAGCATCATTTGAACCAGCACCCGTGCCCACACCAGCACCCGCCACGGTTCCTTCCGTTCCTCTTTCGCCAGTAGCTACGCCATCGTCACAAACTGTTGCACTCGCATGGTCGCTTCCTGTATCTGATGGCGGATCAGCAATTACTGATTACAAGATTGAATATGCATTGAGCAATAGCACTGCATGGACAGTCTTTGCGCGCGCCGCTTCCACCACGAGAACTGCGAACATAACTGGCCTGACAAATGGAACTCAATACTCGTTCCGTGTTTCGGCTGTTAACGCGATTGGCACTGGAGTTGCAACGAGTGCGGTCTCGTCTACTCCGGTAGCGGCGCCTACATTGTCTTCGCCACTCAATCTCAGTGGCACGGTTGGCCGCCAAGCAGTCACGCTCTCGTGGTTGCCACCTTCGGTACTTGCTGGCGCTTCGATAACTGATTACATCATCGAGTCGTCAGTAGATGCCGGCTCCACATGGACAACTGTTAATGATGGCGTGACTGTCAATAGATTTTTTACAGTTACAGGCCTTTCCGCCATCGCTTACTCGTTCCGCGTCAAAGCGGTGAACTCAACAGGCACAAGCCCTGCAAGTAACACAATCGTGCTCACGCCTCTCGCGCTTGAGTCACCAAGTTCTCCGCGTGCACCTGCGGTGTATGCCTCATTTAATGGAGCAACGCTGTACTGGGCAACGCCGTTATCAGATGGCGGAAGTCGAATCACCGGATATCGCACTGAGTACTCTGCTGATGGCGGCACAACATGGACACGCTCTGATGTCATCTCAGTTATTTACCGTTCAATGTCATACTCAAATCTTGTTGGTGGGGTACCGCATAAGTTCCGCGTGTATGCAATCAACGCAGTCGGGTCAAGCCAAGCCTCAACTGTTGTTGAAGGAACGCCCGTTGCGGCCACCGTGTCTTCCCAACCGCGCTACTTTGGCGGTTTCTTGTCCGGTACTAATGCGTACTTATCTTGGTTACGCCCCGCGTTCACTGGCGGATCTGCCATTACGTCCTACACCACATGGAAGTCGACCGATGACGGCCTCACGTGGTCGAGCATCGCGGTTACCAATGCCTATGTTCGAAATGTTCGAGTCAGTGGCTTGGCTGTTGGTGTGCAGTACCAATTCCGTGTGACTGCAACTAATGCTGTTGGCATTAGCCCACCATCCTCAACTCTTACGTTGCAGCTGCGTGGCATAGGTACACCGAACCCGCCGTCGTCTGTACGCGCCACAGTAAGTACAACCTCAATCACTCTTGCCTGGTCAGCAGTCGTAGCAAAGGCAGCGCCTGTTACTGACTACATCGTTGAATATCGCGCCGATACTTCTGCAGCATGGTCAATATTGGACGACGGAGTCTCGACCGCGGTAACCGCAACGCTGACAAACATGACTCCTGATGTTCCGGTGTCTCTGCGAGTGAAAGCAGTGAATGCATACGGTGCAAGTCCCGCGTCAGCCACGGTCACAGTAACTCCTCGTTCAGTTGCAACAGTTCCGTCTGCTCCATTGACAGTTACCGCCACAGCCGGTGACACGCGTGTTGCTGTTCGTTGGGTAACTCCCGCAAGTAGTGGTGGCTCAGCAATCTTGTCGTACACAGTCACGTCGACACCAGGTGGTTTTACCTGCACAACTTCTACCAACGCTTGTGTTGTTACTGAACTGACAAATGGTGAGTCGTACACATTCACAGTGACAGCCAAGAATGCCGTTGGTACCAGTGTGGTATCCGTGGCAAGTGCTGCAGTGTCTCCAGTCGCTAGTGGTTCAACAACAATGCCTGCAGCATCATGGGGACTTGACCGCACTGATCAACGGTCATTGCCGCTTGATAAACAAATTACGCGCGGTGGTACTGGTGCGGGAGTTTCTGCCTACGTCATTGACACGGGTGTTTATAGCGCAAGTACTCAATTCACCAACAGGGTCGCAAGTGGGTTCACAGCATTCAATGATGGCAACGGCACTAATGATTGTCATAGCCACGGAACGCATGTGGCGGGAACTGTTGCTGGAAGTACTTACGGGCTTGCAACCCAGGCAACAATCATCCCTGTCCGAGTTCTTGACTGCAATGGTTCCGGATCTACTGCTGGCATCGTTGCAGGAATTGACTGGATTATTCAACATCACGTGGCTGGTACTCCGGCAGTGGCCAACATGAGCCTTGGCAGCATGAGTGGTATTGATGTGGCTATCAATGATGCCGTTGCACGTGGCGTTGCAGACGGAGTTACTTTTGTTGTCGCAGCTGGTAACTCGTATTCCGATGCGTGTACTTTTTCGCCCTCGAGTGAAGCGTCAGCGATAACTGTCGGGGCTACTGACTCAACTGACGACTTCGCTGCCTTCTCTAACCGTGGCTCTTGTGTTGATATCTTGGCGCCAGGCGTGCACATTATTTCTGCTGCAATCACTAGTCCGACTTCAACCTCCAGCAAGTCGGGAACCTCAATGGCGGCTCCGCACGTTGCGGGTGTTGTTGCAAACATGTTGGGTAACGCACCAACTTTGACGCCTGCTCAGGTTGCAACACAATTGGTTGCGACTGCCACTAAAGCAACTGTCAGAAATCTTCCCACGGGAACTACAAATACACTTCTGTACCAGCAGCCAGCATCGTCAAACTCGTTCGCACTGTCCGCCGAGGTTGACAGTTCTGCAACCGTTGTGGACATCACCGCAGATGATTCCTCAGTTGTTATTTATGAAGAAGATCCGGGCGTTCCGCTACCTCCTACGACGACACTGCCTCCGAAAGCCAATAATCCCGTCACACCCAGCCCAGCAATGGATGCACCAGCCAAGCCTGCAACGCCTGCAACACCGACGACTGCCCCCCCAGTGACGCCACCAACATCTAACCAAGGTGAGGTCACGCCAGTTGCCCCACAGCGAACAAGTGCAATGACAAATGTCTCGATTGGCAAGATCACAAAAGTTGGCAAGCAATTACGCGTCACAGTTAATGCGCCAAAGGGCTCGAAGGTATCGCTCTACCGCAATGGAAAACTTGTCGGTAAAGGTGTGAAGAAATTCTTCATGGTTCCCGTTTCAAAAGTTAAGAAGCAAAGTTTCACCGCAGTTATCTCCGTTGCTGGGGCATTTGTTTCGTCGGCGTCTGTGTCGCTGTCGGTCCGCTCAGCTTCTGTTCGTTAACTCATGCCTGTACGTCGGTTTGCGTCTGTACTTCTCTGTACTGCCGCAGTTGCAGTAGGGATACTGCCAACGTCACCAGTAATGGCCGAAGAAGTAACCACTGACGAAATCATGTGGCTGCCATGTGGACAAATTGAATGCGGCAAAATCTCTGTCCCGGTGAACAAAGGTTCTGCAAGTAGTGACCCAGTTTCCATTTCGCTGTACAGACGAAAAGCAATTACTGGTTCGTCACCCCGCACGCTGCTGCTGTTGCCAGACCGTGAATACGGGTCAGATGCGCGCACGTTGGCTGAAAAAGCAGTGCTTACGTTTGGAACCGGCATCACAAAGTTCAATGTCATTTCAGTTGCACCACGCGGTGCTGTAGATGCCGTCATGCCTCTGGGCAGCGAAACAAAAATCGGTACGCTCGACATGGCAGATGATCTGGAAGCGGTTCGTTCAGCATTGAACGTAAAGAAAGTTTCCATCATGGGGTGGGGTAGTGGTGCCACCGCGGCCGCAGCCCTCATCATGCAGAACCCTTCAAGAGTTCAGGCCGCTGTGCTTGATACTCCTATTGATCCGTCATCCTCAATGGTCAAGCAGGCTGCGCAACACATCACAGCAACAGCGCTGGGTGTTGAAACGGCCATGCGGTGGTGCGCATCACACCTGTCTTGCCCAATGAATGCCAATGTTGCCAAAGAGCTTGACTTATTGAAAAGAAACATTCGACTCGCGCGTGTTGACCCTGCCATTACTTACGTTGCAGTTGCTCGTGCCGCAGTACGCACCATTGTTGATGGTCATGCCCAAGA
>JGI25925J51416_10000426_pt1 | contig 10425 bp, 10 predicted proteins | sample LauGreFaBDMM15DN_2_FD_51416 | JGI IMG/M metagenome (IMG submission 51416) | reverse complement strand
CCATCATCAAAACCATACCAGCGCTCTTTAAAAAAGGTATGACCGCTCATTTCACCAGCGAGCGCTGCATTTTCCTCTTTCATTTTTGCTTTAATAAGTGAGTGNCCTGTTTTCCACATCAAAGGCTTGCCACCTTTGTCTTTAATCCACTGAAATAAATTACGTGTTGATTTCACATCAAAAATAATTGTGGCATTTGGATTTCGACTTAATACATCTTCTGCGAATAATAAAAGTTGTCGATCGGGATAAATGATTTGACCATCTTTTGTGACGACACCTAGGCGATCAGCATCTCCATCAAATGCAAAACCTAATTCAGCATCACTTTTTTTAAGGTGCGTTATCACATCATTTAAGTTGTGTGGCTCAGAGGGGTCAGGGTGGTGGTTAGGAAATGTGCCATCCACATCACAGAATAATTCTTCTACAGAGCAACCAACGCTCTCATAAATTTGTCTAGCGAAAGCGCCTGCCACACCATTGCCACAATCAATGACAATTTTCATGGGACGTTTTAAATAAATATGATTTTTAATAGCTTCAATATAGTCGTTAGCAATGTCATATTTCTTTTCTAAGCCATGGCCTTCATAAAAGTTTTCATTTTCTATGCGGGTATAGAGTTTTTGAATGGCTTCTGTTGACAAGGTGTCTCCCCCTAGAACCATTTTTAAGCCATTGTAATCAGGCGGGTTATGACTTCCTGTCACCATAACGCCGGATTGGGTGTTAAGGAAGAATGTAGAGAAATAAACCATAGGTGTTGTTACCATGCCAAGATTAATCACATTGATACCTGTTTTAAGCATGCCTTGAATAAGTGCGTTCGATAGTTCAGGGCCTGAAAGTCTTCCATCAAAACCAATACAGATGTCTTTTTGTTTGCGATCAATCGCTTCACTTCCAATTGCACGACCAATGATCTCTACAAATTCAGGCGTAAGGCTTTTACCCACAATGCCACGAATGTCATAGGCTTTAAAAATCTCTTTGGGAAGTGATGCCATAATTTATTCTGACTCTTCAATCCATGCGAGCTGAATAGCCTCTAGAATTTTTTCCCCACATTTATTAGGATCATCTTGAAAGCCTTCAAGATCTAGGATCCATTGGTATAGATCAGTAAATCGAATTGTCTTGGGGTCTATATCGGGATGTTTATCATATAAAGCCTCAGCAATNCTTTGACTATCAGTCCAGTGCATACAAAACCTNTTCTTNAATTTAGTTGAAAGATTATAACTTTTAGATTTTATCTAAGATAGAACTTCNTTGAGAAAGATAGGTCAGACCCATGATAAAATATCGACTTTTCTGAGACAAAAATCTCTAATCTTTTTAAATACATAGCGGATATATAGACATGTTTAGCAAAGCTGAAAAATTAAGTATTGTGGACCCAGAAATTGCACTTCAAGTCACTCATGAAGTGAAGCGACAAGAAGATCATATTGAGCTCATTGCTTCGGAAAACTATACAAGTCCTGCTGTGATGGAAGCTCAAGGTTCACAACTCACAAATAAATACGCTGAAGGATATGTTGGTAAGCGCTTCTATGGCGGTTGCGAATTCGTAGATAACGTCGAACAAATCGCGATCGATCGTCTAAAGAAATTATATGGCGCAGAATATGTCAATGTTCAGCCCCATTCAGGTAGCCAAGCTAATCAGGCTGTTTATTTCTCAATACTTAAGCCTGGCGATACTGTGATGGGTATGAGCCTAGGAGATGGTGGGCACTTGACGCATGGTTCCCCTGCAAACTTATCAGGCAAACTTTTTAATATCGTTGCTTATGGCCTTAATGCAAATGAGGAGATAGATTACGATGCCATGGAAAAGCTCGCGATTGAATCAAAACCTAAACTCCTTATTGGTGGCGCTTCAGCTTATGCTTTGCGTTTTGATTGGGAGCGTATGTCGCAGATTGCGAAAAAAGTGGGTGCCTATTTTATGGTAGATATGGCGCACTACTCAGGACTTATTGCTGCAGGTGTTTATCCTAGCCCAGTTCCTTTTGCAGATTTTGTTACATCCACCACACATAAAACTTTAAGAGGTCCTCGTGGCGGTATTATCTTAGCGAAAGCTGAATTTGAAAAAAGCATTAATAGTTTTGTGTTCCCTGGTATTCAAGGCGGACCTTTGATGCATGTGATTGCAGCTAAGGCAGTGGCTTTCCTAGAAGCATTAAAACCAGAATTTAAAGTGTATCAAACACAAGTGGTTAAAAATGCACAAACGATGGCCGAGTCATTAAGTAAACGTGGTGTGCGTATTATTTCTGGCCGCACTGAGTCACATGTCTTTTTAGTTGATTTAAGACCTAAAGGTTTAACCGGAAAAGCCGCAGATATTCTTTTGGGACAAGCTCATATCACGGTCAATAAAAATTCAATTCCTAATGATCCAGAAAGTCCTTTTGTGACTTCAGGGATTCGTATTGGATCCCCAGCCATTACGACACGTGGTTTTAAAGAAAAAGAAGCCGACATGGTAGCGCATATGATTGCAGATATCCTTGACAATCCTGCTAGTGAAAAAGTCATTCACGAGACCAAAGNCAAGGTGGTTGCTTTAACGGCTCAATTTCCAGTTTATGGGTCTTAATTTCAGATTTAAATATCCCAAGTGAAATGCCCATTCTGCGGAACTGATGATACCCAAGTCGTTGACTCAAGAGTTAACGATGAAGGTAATTCAATTCGTCGCCGTCGTCGNTGTTCGGAATGTGATAAACGTTTTACAACATACGAATCAGTCGAGCTCACACTTCCTCAAGTGGTAAAACAAAATGGTAAGCGCGAAGACTTTAGTCGAAACAAACTTCACCAATCATTTAGCCGCGCACTTCATAAACGCCCAGTACCTGTTGAATATATAGAGCAAGCCATTGAACGTATCATTCAAAAAGTTTTAGCTTATGGTGAGAAAGAAATCACCGCNAGAGAGNTAGGCGAAAACGTCATGCATGAANTAAAAAAAATGGATAAGGTNGCTTANATNCGNTTCGCATCTGTCTATAGAAGTTTTTCNGATGTCGAAGATTTCCATGATGTTATCCGCGATCTTGATTAAATGAANTCACANTCACCTCAATTTTTCATGAGTGAAGCTTTGAGGCTTGCAGAAAAAGCTTTATTCACCACATCGCCCAATCCAAGAGTTGGTTGTGTGATCGTNCAAGATAATGAAATTGTAGGTCGCGGTTTTCACGAGAAGGCAGGGGAGTCGCATGCTGAAGTGATTGCATTAAAAGAAGCGGGCAGTCAGTCAGAAGGNAGTGATGTATATGTCACATTAGAACCTTGTTCGCATANAGGTAAAACGCCACCATGTGTAGATGCATTAATTNAAGCTAANGTTAAAAAAGTATTTATTGCGATGCAAGATCCTAATCCCNTAGTTTCAGGCCNAGGCATTCAAAAATTAAAAGATGCTCACATTGAAGTTGAGTTAGGTGTGATGGAAGCCCAGGCTCAATNATTAAATATNGGTTTTATTTCTCGCATGACAAAGCAATTACCTTATGTAAGAGCGAAGCTTGCAGTGTCCTTAGATGGCAAGACTGCACTTTATAACGGNAAGAGTCAGTGGATTACGGGCGATGCAGCGAGAGCAGATGTTCAATACTGGCGAGCTTCTTCCTGTGCAATTATTACAGGGATTGGCACTGTGGTGCATGACAATCCAAAACTCTCCGTGCGGCTTTATGAGCATGCNCGTCAACCTTTGCGCGTGGTTGTAGATTCGGAATTAAACATTCCTCTAGAGGCAGACATACTCCATGAAAAACCTTTACTTATCGCTTATGCAAATGATAAACAAAAAAAATTACCACAATTAAAAGCCTTAGGCGTTGAATGTATTCAATTAGATGATAGTGGTAAAGTTGATTTGACATCACTGCTTAAAGAGCTTGCAAAAAGAGAAGTGAATGAAGTTTGGATTGAAGCGGGTGAAGGNCTTAATGGAGCGTTCTTAAAAGCTAATTTAATTGACGAACTCATGATTTATTATGCGCCTGTAATTTTAGGTTCAGAAGCTAAGGGTATGTTTACGCTCCCTGCTTATGAAAATTTAGAAAATAAGATTACGACGACACTTTTAGATCACCGCTGGGTTGGTCAAGATTTAAGAATGCGATTTAAATTAAAGTAATCATTCAGAATGCTCATCGATAGCCACTGTCATTTAGATGCATTAGAGTTTAGTCATGAGCAAGATGCGATTATTAAAAATGCGCTTCACCATGGTGTTGAGAAAATTATTATTCCCGCAGTTAACCGAAAAAGTTTTGATGATGTCATCGAGCTTAGAAAAAAATTTCCCAATTGTTTTTATGCGCTAGGTTTTCATCCTATGTATATTCATGACATGAAGGATGGCGATATGGATACGCTAGAAACCTATTTAAAAACATACGAACCAGTTGCAGTAGGTGAGATTGGTTTAGATTTCTTTGTGACTAAAGACAATAAAATACTTCAAGAAGAAATTTTTGTAGCTCAATTAAAATTAGCAGCTACATTTAATTTGCCAGTCATTATGCATGTGAGACATGCGATTGATGATGTGCTTAAAAATTTAAGACGCTTCCCAGTGAAGGGTGGTATCGCCCATGCTTTCAATGGCAGCATGCAACAAGCAGAAGCTTTTATTGAGTTAGGTTTTAAATTAGGCTTTGGTGGTGCAATGACTTATCCCAGGGCAACACATATTCAAGCGCTAGCTAAATCATTACCTATAGAGTCTATTGTGTTAGAGACAGACGCGCCTGATATTCCTCCCTCTTGGTTAGGACATCAAGGAAGAAATACACCCGGAGAATTACATCAGATCGCCACTTTTTTTGCCGAATTACGCGGCATGAATTTAACTTCTGTGATTGAGACGTCGCATCAAAATACGCTCGATGCACTCCCTAAAATAGTGCAGTTATGCACATCTGCTGAGAATTTACATTAAGTGTGACCAAAAATCCTAATGGAATTAGGGACATAAGTTAAGTCATTGATTTTAAAGAAATTTTATTTAGCTTAAAAAATAAGCGATTTAAAAAAACGCTTATAAATTCAAGAGTTATAAATTTATGTCATCTTTATCCACAAAGTTATCCACAGATTTTGTGGAGATGTTTTTTTATTAAAACGGGTTGACAGCTCACTATTTTATCCAGTTAAAGAAAGCCTATTTTCTTGATGATTTAGATAAAAAACGTTGAAATCCCTTTCCCTATTTGAGAAACCTCAAACTTCAATTGTGAGACACATAGCTTTAAAGTAAAATAGACTCCCGTCAGCAATTATTTAAAAGCCTTTCCATGACCAAATACGTGTTTGTTACTGGCGGTGTCGTTTCTTCCTTAGGTAAAGGTATCGCAGCCGCCAGTCTCGGCGCAATCTTAGAATCACGAGGCATCAAAGTGACGATGCTCAAACTCGATCCTTATATTAACGTTGACCCTGGTACGATGAGTCCATTTCAGCATGGCGAAGTCTTTGTGACAGATGATGGTGCAGAAACAGATCTTGACCTTGGTCATTACGAGCGCTTTATCTCAGCGCGTATGGGCAAGAAAAATAATTTTACGACAGGCCAAATTTACGACAGCGTGATTCGCAAAGAGCGCCGTGGCGAATACTTAGGTAAGACCGTTCAGGTCATCCCACATATAACAGATGAAATAAAATTACACATTAAAAATGGCTCTCATGGTGCCGATGTTGCTATCGTTGAAGTTGGAGGCACGGTTGGTGACATTGAGTCACTCCCTTTTCTAGAGGCTATTCGTCAAATTGGATTTGAAGAAGGTCGTGAAAATGCATGCTACATCCATCTCACTTTACTTCCTTTTATTTCAACAGCGGGCGAATTAAAAACAAAGCCAACCCAACATTCGGTGAAAGAGTTAAGAGAGATAGGTATTCAGCCAGATATTTTAATTTGTAGAGCAGATCGTGCTATTCCTGATGAAGAAAGAAAAAAAATAGCGTTATTTACAAATGTTGCCCCTGAGGCAGTGATCTCATCAGTTGATTCAGATTCGATTTATAAAATACCAAGTTTATTGCATCAGCAAATGATTGATGAAATTGTTTGTCACAAATTAAATATTCTAGCCAAACCTGCAGACCTATCGAGTTGGGAAAAAATTACAGACGCACTTAAAAACACTAAACATGATATTGATATTGCATTCGTGGGTAAATATGTAGACCTCACTGAGTCTTACAAATCTCTCACAGAAGCATTAATACACGCTGGTATCCATACATCATCCAAAATCAAAATTCATTATCTTGATTCAGAAGAAATTGAAAAAAGTGGCACTAAGCCATTAGCTAATATGGATGCGATTTTAGTGCCTGGTGGTTTTGGTAAGCGAGGTACTGAAGGTAAAATTAAAGCCATTCAATTTGCACGAGAAAATAAGATTCCATATTTAGGTATTTGTTTGGGTATGCAACTTGCTGTGATTGAATTTGCAAGACATAAAGCTATGCTGAAAACTGCAAACAGTTCCGAATTTGATCAGGATGCCGAACATCAAGTTATTGGATTAATTACGGAATGGAAATCATCTGAAGGTGCGATTGAGAAAAGAGATGATTCATCAGACTTAGGTGGCACAATGAGATTAGGCGCACAGAAGTGTCCAATTGAATCTGGTACTTTAGCGCATAAGATTTATGGATCTGAAGTGAACGAGCGACATCGTCATCGTTACGAAGTAAATAATCATTATGTAGATCAATTGATCAAAGCAGGGCTGACAATTTCTGCAAGAACGCCTTTTGAGCAGCTCTGTGAAATTATAGAATTACCGCAAGATCAGCATCCTTGGTTTATTGGCTGTCAGTTCCATCCAGAGTTTACTTCCAACCCAAGAACAGGCCATCCATTATTCAAAGCCTACATTCAAGCTGCGCTTAAATATAAACAGTCTAAAGGAAGTGCATCATGAAATTATGCAACTTTGATGTTGGATTAAATCACCCATTATTTTTAATTGCTGGACCATGTGTCATCGAGTCTGAGGGGATGACTTTAGATGTGGCAGGTCAATTAAAAGAAATTACTACAGCACTCAATATCCCGTTTATTTTTAAATCCTCTTTTGACAAGGCTAATCGAAGCTCAAATAAAACCTTTAGAGGTTTTGGTATTGATGAGGGTTTAAGAATTTTATCTGAAGTGAAAAAACAAATTGGTGTGCCAGTTTTAACGGATGTGCATGATCAATTTCAGGTTGAGCAAGTTGCAAGTGTTGTGGACGTTCTCCAAACACCCGCCTTTTTATGCCGACAAACAGATTTTATTAATGCTGTTGCAACTTCAGGTAAGGCTGTAAATATCAAGAAAGGCCAATTCTTAGCGCCCGGTGATATGAGACAAGTAGTCACAAAAGCCAAAGAAGCTAATGGCGGCCTAGATAATATTATGGTTTGTGAGCGAGGCGCATCTTTTGGTTACAACACGCTTGTCTCAGATATGAGAAGTTTATCTATTATGCGAGAAACAAATTGCCCAGTCGTTTTTGATGCAACGCATTCAGTGCAGCAACCTGGAGGGCAGGGGGATAAAAGCGGTGGTCAAAGTGAATTTGTCCCTGTCTTGGCAAGAGCTGCTGTAGCAAGCGGTATTGCAGGAATTTTTATGGAAACACACCCGAATCCAAAAGAAGCACTATCTGATGGTCCTAATGCGTGGCCACTTAAAAAAATGAAAGCGCTGCTTGAAGTATTAGCTGAGATTGATAGATCAGTTAAAAAAGCAGGCTTTATTGAAATGTCTTAAATAATTAATTGCAAAAGAAGGACTTAGAATGAGTTTTGTGAAGCAAATCGTTGCTCGAGAAATTATCGATTCGAGAGGTAATCCAACCATCGAAGCAGATGTTTTTTTAGATTCCGGTGTCATGGGAAGAGCAATGGTGCCATCAGGTGCATCCACAGGGAGTAAAGAAGCGATCGAGCTTCGTGATGGTGATGCAAAACGTTATTTTGGAAAAGGTGTTTTAAATGCTGTGAAGCATGTCAATACAGAAATTGCGAAAGCTGTGATAGGGCTTGATGCAGACGATCAAGCATTGATTGATCAAACCATGATTGAATTAGATGGAACTGATAACAAAGGTCGATTAGGAGCTAATGCGATTCTTGCGGTTTCAATGGCATCCGCTGTGGCTGCAGCTAAAAATTCTAATGTACCGCTTTACCGTTATCTTGGTGGCTCAAGCCCCATGCAATTACCTACACCTATGATGAATGTAATTAATGGTGGTGCGCATGCAGATAATAATGTGGATATGCAAGAGTTTATGATTATTCCAGCTGGAAGACCGACATTTATCGAGGCCATAAGATGTGGCGCAGAAATTTTTCAATCTCTTAAAAAAACACTCAGTAAAAAAGGCTTCTCAACAACCGTGGGTGACGAAGGTGGTTTTGCACCAAACCTTCCATCTAATGAGTCTGCTATACAGATGATTATGGAAGCAATCTCACAGGCTGGATATGAGCCAGGTCGTGATGTGTATCTTGGACTTGATTGTGCAAGCACTGAATTTTATAAAGATGGTAAGTATCATCTTGCTTCTGAAAATTTATCTTTATCAGGCGAGCAATTTACTGATTATCTAGCTACATGGTGTGACAAATATCCAATCATCAGTATTGAAGATGGCATGAGTGAGTTCGATTGGGATGGATGGCATGTCCTGACACAAAGACTAGGTAAACATATTCAGCTGGTAGGTGATGATCTTTTTGTAACCAATCCAAAAATTTTAGATGAAGGTATTAAGCGTAAGGTAGCTAACTCTGTTTTAATTAAAGTGAATCAAATTGGCACACTCACTGAAACGTTTGAGACGATTGCAATGGCAAAAAAAGCAGGTTATACCGCAGTCATTTCTCATCGCTCTGGTGAAACAGAAGATACAACAATTGCTGATATAGCAGTTGCTACAAATGCAATGCAAATTAAGACGGGCTCACTTTCAAGATCTGAACGTATTGCAAAATACAATCAATTACTTCGTATTGAAGAAGAGCTTGGCAGTGCCTCATCTTATGCAGGCCTTGCTTGTTTTTATCAATTGAGTAAATAATCTTATATGAAATCTTTAACTATCATTTTTGTGGTGCTAGTTGCATTAATGCAGTACCCGTTATGGTTCGGTAAAGGAAGTTGGTTGCGTGTATGGAGTTTAAATCAGCAAATTGAAATTCAAAAGAAAACAAATAATGATAATCAGATAAGAAATAATGTGCTCAATGCAGAAGTATCTGATCTTAAGCAAGGTTTTTCAGCTATTGAAGAAAGAGCGCGCAATGAACTTGGCATGACCAAGCAAGACGAAATATTTTTCCAAGTTACAAATCCAGAAAAAGATAAAAAAGAGACTGAAGTTCTGAATAATACAAAAGCTAAGAACTAATCAAAGATTTTTCTCTCTTCAGGGTTTATTTCAATTAAATAATTTTTAATATAGAGCGCTTCATGCGCTTGATCTACTCTTAGTTCAATCAGCATATTTGTTTTACTATTATTTTCTCGTGCGGATCGAACAAGCTGACCTATTACTTCTTTTTTTTCATTTAAGATTTGGTCGCCAGGCGTCAAAACATCTTGCGATTCAATAAAACCTCGGTACATTCGTCTTTTAACTTTACCTAAGTAGTGCGTTCGTGCAACAATTTCTTGCCCTGTATAGCAACCCTTTTTGAAATTAACACCATCAATAAGGTCCATATTTAATGACTGTGGAATGAACGCTTCCTGTGTGGTCGGATAAATATCAGGAACCCCATCTAAAATATTTAAATTATTCCAAGACTCAATACTCATAGATGTATATTCAGGTAATTGAAGTTGCATAAATGACTTTACTTTGGATGCTTCACCCATTAATTGAAAGCGTTCAGTATCTTTTCCTACACGCATAATCATCACGTCATGTGACCGAACAATATCTAGGTAGCTTTTTGGTGGCTGAATACCTTGCTCTAGAAGAGCTTTGAATCCCATAAACCCTATGCATGTAAATTGATCGCCTAGTAAACTCATAGAAACTTTAGAGCGAAGCACATACATTTTAAGACGCTTAAGAAAAGACTCCTCAACGGAGCTATCTATTTGTATGTGAATTGATGCTTGATCCGTATAGCACAACATAAAAGCTAGGACCCTTCCTTTAGGATTGCAGAAGCCAGAAAACAAAGCATGATCAGGTGTAATGAGGTTGATGTCTTGGGTGAGTTGGCCTTGTAAAAATTGAACGCGGTCATCACCCTCAACTTTGATCGTTGAATGTGTATTAAGATGAATGAATTTACTTTCTACGTTTAATGACATATTGCTTTATGTGTTTTATCGAAATAAATCGAAGACTAAAAATGATTCCTGCGAGAGAA
>JGI25925J51416_10000423_pt1 | contig 10451 bp, 9 predicted proteins | sample LauGreFaBDMM15DN_2_FD_51416 | JGI IMG/M metagenome (IMG submission 51416) | reverse complement strand
CAGTATCCGCTGATGGATCAATGCAACTGACGGTTCTATGTCTGGCGGTTCTATGTCTGGCGATTGTGTCGGTGCCTTGCTATGGATTATTCCGACACCTGCTTCAACTATGAGATGGGAATCTTCGGTCTCAGAGGAAAAAAGTTTGGAGAGTTGTACCGGAGATACAGAACGTCGGTACGGAAACGAACGTAGATCTGGAGGTCCAGATACTTCAACGATATTCGCAAGTATCGGAGTTAATTGTTTGATGGTGTCATCGCAATCTAGTGGATGTCCTTCAATACAAAACCAAACACTCTGTCCGTTCGTCAGTACTGATGCTGGTCGGTAAACCCGTTGCAGAATCGCATCTGTGGAACTCATTGACGTTTGTTCGATGTAGAACCACCGCGATGATCTCGGTAGAGGTCGTGTCCGCAAAATGGTCTCGCCTATAAATCCGAGTTGTCCAAATGAACCGACGAGAGTCGACAGAGATCAAACCCGCTGACATTCTTAACTGTGGGACCACCCGCCATGACGACATGGCCATCATGATTAACAAAACGAACTGTAACAAAGTGTCGCGCAGTGCTCCACGACCAAGTCGATAGATGTCCCCGTGACCCTGAGCGAGTGCTCCCCCAACGGTTCCTGAGTCTGAAGACTTCAATGGCAGATTGACGTATTGGCCAACTGCGCCGAGTGCTTCTTGCAGTTCGTTGATTGGGGTACCTGCACCACAAACGACGGTCATCTCATCAGGTTGTAAATCGTAGATACCGCTAGGTGCTTGCACCTGTCGCACGCCGGTCGGAGCTTTGACCCGTGTTTGTTGACCAATGATCCATGCGGGACCTGCCGTTTGATCTCCGACGGACTCGGCAAAGTTTGTGAGATCTACACCCACATTCCCTCCCCGATGTCATGGGCGTCGCCACAACTGGATGGGCTGGGAAGAACTTTGAAAGGATTTGCAATTCCGAGCGGGTCGAAGGCAGATCGCATCGATGCTTGTGCCTGTAGATCGTGTGGTCCAAACATCATGGGCATGAAGTCGCGTTTCTCTAAACCGATTCCGTGCTCGCCCGAAAGAACTCCCCCAGCTTCAACGCTGACGCGAATGATTTCTTGTCCAGCTGAGTGAACGCGTTCCATGACACCAGGCTCGCGTTTGTCAAACACCAAAAGTGGGTGCAAGTTTCCGTCCCCGGCGTGAAAGACGTTGAGGACCAAGAGGTCGTGCTCGCGAGCGATTCGGTAGACCTCTTGGAGTACTTCGTTCAGTTTGCGGCGTGGAACAACCGTGTCGTGTAGGTAGTAGTTCGGCTTGATGCGGGCGATAGCACCAAAGGCTGTCTTTCGACCTTTCCACAAGAGCGCTCGCTCGGCTTCGTCTTGGGCGACTCGAATTGTTCGCGCACCATGAGAACGCCCGATATCGGTGATTCGCAGAGCCTCTTCATTGACCGCATGAGGTAGCCCTGAAACTTCGACCAAGAGTGCCGCCGCAGCATCTGTGGGAAGGTCAGCATGAATATATGCTTCGACTGCTTCAAGACACAATTGGTCCATCATCTCAAGTGCGGCCGGAACCATACCCGCAGCGATGATCGCGCTCACAGTTTCTGCGCCAGCTTGCACCGTAGTGAAGTCCATCAACATGGTTTTCACTGCGGTGTAGTTCTGCGTCAGGCGAACGCAGATCTTGGTGGTGATGCCAAACATTCCTTCACTGCCGATAAATGCACCGCGAAGGTCGAGCCCGTGAGGCTCAGGTTCTTCACCACCGAGCATGACAAGCGAACCATCTGACAAGACAACTTCGCAGGCCAAGATATGACTTGAGGTGACACCGTCAGCCAAGCAATGAGGGCCTCCAGAATTGTTGGCGACGTTTCCGCCGATGGTGCAACTTTGTTGACTGCTGGGATCAGGGGCAAAGTGTAAATCGTGTCGTGAGACTTCACGGGTGAGATCGAGGTTGAGCATTCCGGGCTCGATCCAGGCGAGTCGATTCACCGGGTCAACAGAAATCAAACGATTCATTTTCGCGGTTGAAATGACGACTGATCCATCGATGGGAGTTGCCCCACCAGCGAGGCCAGTACCTGATCCACGAGCGACGAACGGTTGATTGAACTCAGCGCAGATACGGACGATTGCTTGCACTTCATGAGTCGTTACCGGAAAACAAACGACGCCAGCACGACCTTTGATATTTGAAGCGTCGCTCTTGTACAGATCGATATCGGCGGCTTCGGTATGGACCCGACGAGGATCTAGTGCTTGACGTAACTGATTGACCAATCTTTGGCTGATTGGTTGAACGGAAACATCACTCGTCATCAGAGATGGTGATCTTTTCTACTACGGACGTCGGTGTCGGCTTAAACGTGAACGCCGAGGCTGTTTGGGATCGTCAACCTGCCGAAGAACGATGACTCGACCTGGTTCAACTCGTTCACCATCGACCAGCACTTCATCGCCTGGTTGCAATGGATCGAGGTGCGAATGAGTTGACAAAGAATCAATGCGTCCGTCGCGGCGAGCCTTCAGCTCATTCTCTTTGTCGTGCATTGCTTCTTTACCGACAGAAAATGCATCAGAGATTGAACTAATTCGTGAGCGAGTCGACTGAGTTGCACGATTGATGACCTTGACTGGACCGAGACCCGTCACAGTCCGACGTACTTTCTTGCCGGCGAAAAGCACTCCACCGACACCCGCAACTGCTCCTGAGATGAACCATATGATGCGCTTGATCATCTGATTTTCCTAACCACTGGTTGGCTCGATGAACTTCTTCGAGATTGACGATCGATCCTCTTTTGGTCGCGCTTCAACCTTTGGGCGGCCCGAGTAGTTCCGGTAGCGAGCGCGGCAACTTTGATCAACGGGGTTGACAACGCCATTCGAGTGACTCGGCCGGTATTAGCCATCGCGCCACTTATTGCTTCGGCCGAGCCTAAGACTCGATCAAACCGGTCGAGGTCTTCGCGTGCTTCTTCGACGGCGTAACGAGCCTCGTCAGTTGTTGCCCGAAGTTCGGCCAGCAAAGGTCCAGTTTCACGTCGTAGCGAATCAACTTCCAGACGTAATGAACGCAAGGTGTCAAGAACCCTGAGCAATACGACAATGAGCGCGGCGAAACCGATCGACAGCAGTACCGCGGCGAGAACGATGGCCAAATCTCCAGCTGTCATGATTCCTCCTGATTCGTGTCGTCTTGGTGTTGTGCCAGACGTTGAGCGATCTCTCGTTCACGTCCGTGTTGACTTGGTTCGTACCAACGCTTAGCGATGAGTTCATCGGGCAAATATTGCTGAGGAACCCAACCACGCGGGTCATCATGAGGGTAGTCGTATCCCGTGCCATGTCCAAGGGCGGAAGCCCCTTGATAGTGGGCATCGCGCAAATGTGCAGGTACTTCGCCGACAGCACCATTTTTGATGTCGGCGCGGGCTCCCCAAATGGCCAGTGCTGCCCGGTTGCTCTTGGGTGCAGTTGCCAGGTGAATTGCCGCGTGAGCCAGATTGAGTTCGGCTTCGGGAAGTCCGACATGCTCGAGGGCATGAGCTGCAGCGACCGCAATCATGAGTGCAGTCGGATCGGCGAGTCCAATATCTTCGCTGGCGAATATCACCATGCGTCGCACAATGAATCGAGCATCTTCGCCGGCCTCAAGCATGCGAGCTAGGTAATACGTCGCTGCCTGAGGATCACTCCCGCGCAAACTCTTGATGAAAGCGCTGACGACGTCGTAATGATCGTCGCGTCCATAACGCAATGCACTGGTTCCGAGGGCGGCCTCAACATGTTCGACGAGAACTTGATCGGGATGAGACAGTGCAGATGCAACTTCAAGCGATGTGAGAACTTGTCGACCGTCTCCCCCAGATCGTTCGCTCAGCAGGTCAACTGCATCAGGGGTTGCAGTTGTCGCTAGTGCAATGAGACCTCGCTCGATCAAGGTCCGAATGGCGTCACGTGAAAGTGGCTCGAGACGAAACAGAGTACTGCGCGACCTGAGTGGCGCATTGACCTCAAAGAATGGATTCTCGGTCGTCGCTCCGATCAGCGTTAACGTTCCGTCTTCAACCGCGGGCAAGAGTGCGTCTTGTTGACTCTTTGAAAATCGATGAATCTCGTCAAGAAAGAGAATTGTTCCTTGGGCGTGCATTCCTAGGCGTTGACGGGCGCGCTCAATCACTTCACGTACGTCCTTGACCCCAGCGGTCACTGCAGACAATTGTTCAAAAGCTCGTTTGGTGGTTCCGGCGACGGCTAAAGCCAAAGTTGTCTTTCCGGTGCCGGGCGGACCCCAGAAAATTGCGCTACTCAATTTGTCTTGCTCAACTAATCGGCGCAGTGGTTTTCCAACTCCAACAAGATGTTCTTGACCAACGACATCATCAATCGTTCGCGGACGCATTCTTGCGGCTAGTGGCGATTGGGATCGAAGTTGCTCTTCGGCAGCAGCACTAAAGAGATCGCTCACGGCAGTATCCGAGAAAAAGCTCGGGCGTACGCGGCTTGGCGAAATTCGACAAGATGGTGAAGTAGATGATGCGGTTCCATCCATTGCCAACGGGTGAACTCATGGTCGTCGGGTTGCGGCGTAATATTCTCTTCGTCGATCACCCCGAACAAAAACCACTTTTGAATTTGTCCGCGTCGCTTATCGCCATTCTTGACGTGCGCCCGAATATCGGAAGGCCACTCATAAGCGATCCACTCGGGTAATTCAAGAACTAGGGCTACATCAGATTTTGTGAGGCCGGTTTCTTCGGTAAGTTCGCGCCACGCCGCATCGAGCGGTTCTTCATCAATGTCAATTCCACCTTGAGGTAACTGCCAAGACCCAGGGACATCCTTGCGTTCAAAAGCCATGAGATCACCATTATCACGACGAATAATGATGACTACTCCGGCGCGAAAGGATTGCGAGCTCATGAGTTTGGCACGTTCGTCATTCAGACTTTGGGGGGTAAAACCCTGATACCGAGTTCATCAAGTTGTTTGTTTTCGGCACGGGTCGGCGCATTCGTCATGGGGTCTTGCCCGCTCTGCGTTTTCGGGAAGGCGATGACTTCACGAATATTGTCTTCGCCCGCCAAAATTGCGACGAGGCGATCGAGGCCAAAGGCGAAACCACCGTGCGGTGGAGCGCCGTAAGTAAATGGCTTCAAGAAGAAACCGAACTTACGGTTGGCTTCTTCTTCGCTGATACCAAGAGCGGTGAAAACCCGACGTTGCATTTCGGAATCGTGAATTCGAATTGATCCTGAACCTAGTTCCCAACCGTTGAGAACGAGGTCGTACGCCAATGAGCGCACTGACATCGGGTCAGTCTCAAACTTGTCGAGATCTTCGGGATGAGGTTGACAGAAAGGATGGTGTCCAGGCTTTGGCTGGCCGGTTTCTTTGTCAACGCCAACGAACAGCGGGAATTCAGTCACCCATACGTAGCGGTATGGCCCTTGGTGAACTGGAGGACGACCAAGATCGTTACGCAATGTTCCGAGAACTTCGCAGGTCATTGACCATTCGTCGGCCACGATCAGTAACAAGTCACCAGCAACTGCTTGCAAGGTTGAAATGAGTTTGACCTGTTCGTCAGCAGATAAGAATTTGACCACCGGGGACTCTAGGGTTCCGTCGGCTGCAACCTTGAGCCATACCAAACCTTTGGCGCCCATCTTCTTGGCACGGTCAGTTAATGCGTCCAATTTGTTGCGACCGAACTCTTCGGCCTTGCCTTCAACCCGGATGCCCTTAATTGACTCGGCTCCTGTGAATGCCTTGAATTCGGTGCTCGAGAAGATTGAAGTCAACTCGGTGAGTTCCATGCCAAAGCGCAAGTCGGGCTTGTCGACGCCGAATCGTTCCATTGCTTCGCGCCAGGTGATGCGCTGAATTGGATCGGGCTTGACACCAGTGACCGATTCGGCCGCGGCGATGACCGCTTCGCTGATTGCCGCTAAGACATCGTCTTGATTGACAAAGCTCATCTCGGCATCAAGCTGCATGAATTCGTATTGGCGATCGGCACGAAGGTCTTCGTCGCGCAGACAGCGGGCGATCTGGTAGTAGCGATCGATTCCTGCAACCATCAGTAGTTGTTTAAACAACTGTGGACTTTGGGGCAATGCATAGAAAGAACCGGGCTCTTTTCGGGATGGTACTAAGAACTCGCGTGCACCTTCAGGCGTTGAGGGCACCAACATGGGTGTTTCAACTTCAACGAAACCTTGCAGTTCCATGGCGGTACGAACCGCCGAGTTGACCTTGGCGCGGGTACGAAGGTTCTTCTGCATGCGTTCACGACGAATGTCGATATATCGGTATTGCAAGCGCACATTCTCGTCAACGTCATCAGCACGTGCATCAACGGGGAACGGCGGCGGTTCGGCCGAGCGAAGAACTTCGACGACGCATTCGCCAATCTCAACTTCGCCTGTGCTCAAGTTGCTATTGACAGTTCCGTCTGGTCGCGGGCGCACGACGCCCGTAATCTTGACGACGTATTCGCTTCGGACGTCAACAGCATTGTCGATGACACATTGAACGATTCCTGAATGATCGCGGAGATCAACGAAAGCCAGTTTGTCGCCATGCTCGCGTCGTTTGGCGACCCACCCACAGACGGTGACTGTCTGTGCAATGTCGCTCGTACCGATTTCGCCGCACATGTGCGTCCGCATCGAAGTTTGTCGTTTTGAAATTGTCATGAGAGTGCTTTCGTTATTGATGGAATTAATTCACTGCGAGGAATCGTTGATTGCTGCTCTTCGCCACGAAGTGGGCGTAGCACGAACGCATCGGCTTCGACTTCATCGGAGCCAATGATGATGGCTACTAGCGCCCCACTTTTGTCGGCTGCTTTCATCTGGCTCTTCATGCTGCGATTCTCAAACGATCGATCGCATGAGATTCCGGCGTTGCGAAGTTGATGTGTGATGATAAGTGCTTCGTTTCCGCCGGTGGTATCGACGACAAAGACATCGACGTTGGCAGGAACTGAAGCAAATACTCCCTCGTCATCGCAGGCAAGAAGGGTGCGATCGAGGCCCAATGCAAACCCAATACCTGCGGTAGCGGGGCCTCCGAGATCTTCGACTAATCCGTCGTAGCGTCCGCCGCCGCCGATTGCGTTTTGAGCTGAGTCAAGAGTGCCGCCAACAAATTCGAATGTGGTATGCCGGTAATAGTCGAGGCCTCGCACGAGTTTTTCATTGAGGGTGAATGGAATGTTGAGTGTGCGGAGACCCGATAACACAGTTTCAAAATGTGTTCGGGCTGCCTCGCTATAGAAGTCAGAAATCTTCGGGGCCTTGGCAATGATGTCAAAGTCTTCGGGACGTTTCGAATCAAGTACGCGTAGTGCATTCTTGGCAAGTGTGACTTTGCTGGCATCAGAGAGTTGCTCAATATGTTCTGAGAAGTATGTCTGCAATGCGGCGACGAAATTTTGACGGTCTTGCGGTTCGCCCAAACTATTGAGATGTAAGTGAACTTGCTGCAACCCCAACCGCTGAAAGAAGTTCCAGCCGAGAGCAATAACTTCAACGTCAAGGTAAGGGTCGTTGGCGCCAAGTACTTCGATACCGACTTGATCGAACTGTCGATAGCGGCCTCTCTGCGGGCGTTCGTAACGGAAGTTCGGTCCGGAGTACCAAACCTTCCAGGGAGTCGCTGGTCGGTGTTGGACAAAGGCTCGGCACACGCTCGCGGTCTGCTCGGGTCGTAGGGCCACGTGACGATCACCCTTGTCAACGAAGTCGTACATCTCTTTAGTGACGATGTCGGTGGCTTCGCCGACTCGGTGGAAAACCCCGATGTCCTCGAGCAAAGGAGGAATGATTTGGCCGTATCCAGCCGCCGTCACGGTCTCAGCGAAGGCAGCCACGAACTGCCGCCAACGGGCAGATTCGGGAGGAAGGATGTCGCGCATCCCTGGGCTGGTTTGGAACTCGGGCACGAATACTCAGGCTAGCGGTCGCTGGGACCAGCCTCAGGGAGATTAGGCCCGGCGTGGCACGATCGCCGAGGGAATATGGGTCACTCGTCGTCTTCGTCGAGCGGGCGCCCAGTACCCGAGCGGTAGGCGTCGTAGACCCCATCGATCTTCTTGATTGTTCGCAGTACTGCTTCGAGATGGCCAGGGTCGGCAAGTTCAAACTCGAAGCGCATCCTCGCGACTCGGTCTCCCCCAGTATGGGTACTGCAGGCCACGATATTGACGTGTTGTTCGGACAGTTCATTGGCCACATCACGCAAGAGGCGCGATCGGTCAAGTGCGACGACTTCGACGCTTGCTCGGAAGACAGTTCCGGTGGATGAACCATCCCATTCGACGTCCACGAGGCGCGATGATTGATCATCGGCGAAGGTTCCTGCGTTGGCACAGTCGGACCGATGGATACTGACTCCACGACCGCGCGTGATGAATCCCATGATTTCGTCACCGGGAACGGGAGTACAGCACTTCGAGAGCCGCACAAGAACATCGTCAAAGCCTTCGACATGGATTCCGACGTTGTTGCCGCGTCTTCGAAAATCATCAGGACGCAATACCGATGCGGGAAGTCGTTCTTCGGAGTTTGAATCTTCGAAGCGCGCCGCAATTCTTTGTGCGAATTGAGTCGCTTCAACATGACCTTCACCGATAGCCGCGAGCAACGTGTCGAGGTCTAGATAATTCAAAGACTCCATCTCGGCGGTGAGGTGTGAACTTTCCATGACTCGGTTGACAGGGAGTCGAACCCGTCGAAGTTCTTTCGAAAGATCTTCTCGGCCAGCTTCGATGAGGTCTTCGCGCTTTTCGCGAGAGAACCATTGCTTGACTTTGTGGCGGGCCTTGGGTGAAGCAACAAACTCAAGCCATTCGCGAGACGGGCTAGCTGACTCAACCTTTGACGTAAAAATCTCGCAGGTATCGCCAGATTTTAATTGGTGCGTCAGTGGGACGAGTCGACCATTGACTCTGGCTCCGATACACGCATTACCGATTGCAGTGTGAACAGAATAAGCGAAGTCAACTGGGCATGACCCGAGAGGTAAAGCAATGACGCGACCTTTAGGAGTGAAAACAAAGATCTCGTCTTGATCGAGGTCGGTCTTCAAACTCTCCATGAACTGAGCAGGATCGGCGATATCGCTTTGCCAGTCAATGATTCGATTGAGCCAATCAATATCGGGTATTTCACTATCGTCTTTATAAGCCCAATGTGCAGCAACTCCCCATTCGGCGCGCTGGTGCATTTCGCGAGTGCGGATCTGAATTTCGAGAGGTTTTCCACCGGCGCCGATGACGGTTGTATGCAAACTCTGATACAAGTTGAACTTGGGCATTGCCACATAGTCCTTGAAGCGACCGACAATCGGTTTCCAAGTTCCGTGGATACATCCCAAAGCCGCGTAACAATCCTTGACCGAGTCAACAACGACACGGATGGCCATGATGTCGAAAATTTCGTCGAACTCTTTACCTTTTTGGATCATCTTTTCGTAGATGCTCCACAAATGTTTCCCACGTCCAGTGACATCGGCGTCGATATTGAGTTCTGACAACTTAGAACGAACATCAGACATCGCTTTGGCGAGATAGACATCGCGTTCAGGGCTGCGGCTGCTGACGAGGTGATCGAGCTCTGCATAGCGCTTCGGGTACATCGAGGCAAAGGCCAAGTCTTCTAACTGTTGTTTGAGTCCTTGCATGCCGAGACGGTGAGCCAGTGGTGCGTAGATGTCAAGAGTCTCGCTGGCAATGCGCTGCTGTTTTTCGACTGGCATCGCAGCAATCGTGCGCATGTTGTGGAGTCGGTCAGCCAACTTGATAATGAGCACTCGCAAGTCTTTGGCCATCGCGACCAACATCTTGCGCATTGTTGCCGCTTGCTGCTCTTCTTTTGAGTCAAAGCGAATGCGGTCAAGTTTGGTGACACCGTCGACGATGGCAGCGACTTCAGGACCAAAGTCGCGCTCGACATCGGCGACAGTGATCTCGGTATCTTCGACAGCATCGTGCAACAAGGCGGCGATCACGGTGGTCTCGTCAAGTCCAATATCGGCGACGATCTTCGCGACGGCGAGAGGGTGATTGATATAACCTTCGCCACTTTTTCTAATTTGCTGCGAGTGGGCCGTACGGGCCGTCTCAAAGGCTTTGGTCATTAAGGCCGTTGATGCCTTCGGATGGCGCCGCCGAAATGACTGCAACACGGGAGCCAACTCGTCATCTGGTGAACTGTGTTGGCGTCTCCACGGGAGAAGACGAGTCACCGTTGCCATGGGCTAAGTATCGCAGGAACTCATGACCAACGGGTGGTTATGCGCCGCCAACGAACTGCTGATTCAGTAGCTGAAGAGTGATTCGACAGCGATCCCGTCGAGTTTGGCGCGACCCTCAAGAAATGGCAATTCGATCAAGACCGCAAGGGCGACGATGTCTCCCCCGAGTGCTG
>JGI25925J51416_10000417_pt1 | contig 10511 bp, 10 predicted proteins | sample LauGreFaBDMM15DN_2_FD_51416 | JGI IMG/M metagenome (IMG submission 51416) | reverse complement strand
TAACCACTTGAGAGTGCATATGTTCCAAGGATAATTCTGCGCTTAACTTCCCTGCCAAAACCAATCTGTCTTGTGGAATTCATTACCTCTTCAGCAGAGCCTTCACCACTTCTTATTCCATAACGCATCGCATCAAAGCGCGCAAGATTTGATGAGCACTCACTTGGCGCAATTAAGTAGTAGGCAGCTAAGGCATAATCAAAGTATTTACACGAGACTTCTACAATCTCAGCTCCAAGTGATGCCAAAATTTCTAAGGATTCATTAAATAGTTTTAAGACTCCGGCTTGATATCCATCTCCTTGAAGTTCTTTAATCACTCCAATCTTCATCCCTTTAATATTTCCATCCTTAGCAGCGGCAACAACTGCTGGGACTGGAGCGTTAATAGATGTGGAATCAAAGGGGTCATGGCCGGCAATTGCTTCATGCAGATATGCCGCATCAAGAACAGTTCTGGCGCATGGCCCTGCTTGATCAAGAGATGATGAAAAGGCAACTAAGCCATATCGAGAAACTGCGCCATATGTCGGTTTAACTCCAACGGTTCCAGTTACTGCAGCTGGCTGACGAATTGATCCTCCAGTATCAGTTCCAATTGCAAGGGGTGCTTGAAAGGATGCTAGCGAGGCAGATGATCCACCACCAGATCCGCCAGGGATTCGAGTTAAGTCCCAAGGATTTTTTGTCGTGCCATAAGCTGAATTCTCTGTAGATGAACCCATAGCAAACTCATCCATATTAGTTTTACCTAGAATAACTATGCCGTTTTCTTTCAACTTTCTAACAACAGTTGAATCATAAGGAGGTCGCCATCCCTCTAACATTTTTGAGCCACAGGTAGTTGGAATTCCTTTTTGAACTAGAACATCCTTAAGAGCTAGTGGAACACCAGCTAAGGCAGGAAGTTTTTCTCCTGAACTTCTCTTTGCATCAACTTGGCTTGCCTGCTCTAAAGCTCCCTGAGTATCAACATGGAGAAAAGCATGGACCTGTCCATCGACTTCACTGATCTGTTTTAGATGAGCTTTAGTTAACTCAACGCTAGTGATTTCGCCCTTTGATAGAGCCTCTGCCATCTCAACTGCGCTCTTATTAATCATCACTCTTCACCCAAAATCTGTGGAACTTTAAATCTCTGCTCCTCTTGCTCCGGAGCTCCAGATAGAGCTTCCTTTGGAGTAAGACTTGGGCGTACTACATCCTCGCGAAAGACATTTACAAGAGGGAGTGGATGAGAAGTTGGAGGAACATCTTCGCCTGCAACTTCTTGAACTCGCGCAACTGCATCAAGAATTACTGAAAGCTCTTTAGCAAGACCAGCTAATTCATCCTCTGACAAATCAATGCGAGCTAGTTTGGCTAGATTTGCCACATCATCACGCGAGATATTAGACATATAGGTCACCTTACCGAAGAGCTATCGCAAGCAGCGAATTACTTTCGGATCTGGCCATCTCCTCTCACAATCCATGTGGTGGTAGTCATCTGCTCAAGGCCCATTGGACCGCGAGCATGAAGCTTCTGATTTGAAATTCCAATCTCTGCGCCAAATCCCATCTCTTGGCCATCAGTAAATCTTGTCGATGCATTAACCATCACTGCTGCGCAATCAGCAAGAGAAATAAATCTCTCCGCGCTCTCATTGGACTCAGTAACAATTGCCTCAGTGTGATTGGTTCCATACTTCAAAATATGTGCAGCCGCGCTATCTAAATCAGCGACAACTGCCACATTCATCTCTAATACGCCGTATTCAGTAGACCAATTCTCTTCAGTAGCAAGGCGTGCTGGAATTGATAATGAGTTAGCAACTTCAAGGCTTGCTTGATCACAATGCAGAATGACCCCTGCCTGATTGAGTTCTTTAAGGACAATTGGTAGGAACTCATTGGCTATCTCTTTATGAACTAGAAGAGTCTCTGCAGCATTACAGACACTTGGTCTATGAGTTTTAGAGTTAATTACTATTGGAAGTGCTTTAGCAAAGTCAGCGCTCTTATCAATATAAACATGACATACCCCAGCACCAGTTTCAATGGTAGGCACAGTTGAATCGTCAACAACCATACGGATTAAATCAGCGCTTCCTCTTGGAATTACTAAATCAACTTTTCCTCGAGCATGAAGAAGAGCCCTAGTAGTATCGCGATCACTTGAAGGAATTAATTGAATGACTTCACTTGAAATATCTCCCTTTTCAAGTGCGCCTCTCATCACTTTAACCAAGACCTCATTACTTGCCTGAGCAGATGATGAACCACGAAGTAGCGCTGCATTTCCTGACATCAGAAGAATTACTGCAGCATCAACAGTTACATTTGGACGAGCCTCATAGACCATTCCGATAACCCCAAATGGCACAGTTACTTGAGTAAGTTTCAAACCATTACTTAGCGTTCTCTGTCTTAAAACAATTCCAAGTGGGTCATCAAGTGAGGCAACTTGGCGGGCCCCTGAGGCAATATCTTTGATTCGCTCCGGGCTTAGAGCTAGGCGATCAAGAAGTGATGAGTTAAGCCCATTATCTTTTCCGCGCTGAATATCAAGATCATTAGCTGCAAGGATTTCATTCATATTGGCCTCAAGAGCATCTGCAATTGCAAGGAGTGCACCTTGTCTCTTGCTATAACCAGCAGTGATTAGAGTCTTTGATGCTTTTCTTGCTCTATCTGCTAAATCTGCAACTAATTGATCATTACTCATAAAAGCACCATGTCATCGCGGTGGACCAACTCTCGCTCATATTCAGGCCCTAATTCTTTCGCAAGATCTTTAGTNGAGCGCCCGAGCATCGCTGGAATNTCTGAAGAATCAAAGGCAACTAAGCCGCGAGCAATGANGCTNCCATCTTCGGCTGNTATTTCAACGGTATCTCCTGCGCTAAATTCTCCTTCAATAGCTTTAACTCCAGCAGGAAGAAGTGAGGTACCACGTTCACGTAGAGCGTTAACAGCGCCAGCATCGATAATTAATCTTCCACTGCTACTTGCCGCGTGAGCTAACCAGAGCAGACGAGAAGACTTCTTATCTGCTGATGCAACAAAGTATGTTCCAAGTTCGGCCCCGGCCAATACTTGGGAAAGATCGCCAAGGCAGGTTAATAACATTGGAATTCCAGCTTGAGTTGAAATTCGCGCAGCTTCAATTTTTGTCACCATACCACCGCTACCAACTTTAGATCCTGCTCCCCCAATTTGGGCATCGTCCAATTGCTTAAGGGAATCAACTTGAGAAATCTTTTTAGCTCCAGCCTCTTTTGGATTAGCATCATAGAGAGCATCAACATCACTAACTAGAACTAATAAATCTGCACCAATTAAATGAGAAACGAGAGCAGCGATTCGATCATTATCGCCAAATCTAATCTCTTGCGTTCCAACCGAATCATTCTCATTAATAATTGGCACAACGCCTAGCGCAAGTAATTTAAAGAGGGTGCGCTGCGCATTTTGATAGTGGGACCTACGAACAATGTCTTCAATAGTTAATAGCACTTGAGAAGCGATGATTTTATGTTTTCTTAGAGCTTCGGTATAGCTATGAATTAATAGCCCCTGGCCAACAGATGCCGCTGCTTGTTGCGTTGCAAGATCGGCAGGTCTACTTCCGAGTCCAAGAGGGGCAAGCCCTGCTGCAATTGCTCCAGATGAGACAACAACAACTTCTCTACCCTTATCTTTTAACTCAGCAACTACTGCTGCCAATTTAGTAACAGCAGAGCTATCAAGGCCTGTGCCATCTGCTCCAGTAAGAGTTGAGGAGCCAATCTTGATAACTATTCGCTTTGCTTTAATAATTGCATCGCGATTCATTTCTGCTCCTCCATCTCTTTTCCTGGATCTGTGGGATCTTCTACCTTGTACTCCCATTGCTGAGCTAATTCTTCATCATCTAATTGATCAATTGCCTCTTCATCAAACTTCTCCCATCCGCGCGGGATACGCATGTCATCGCCGCGAGGTCCGGCCAGAAGTTCAGCGCCTGCCTCAATAGTTGGCTCCCAATCAAAGACCACCGCATCATCACCAAGGCCAATGCGCACTTCATCGCTTGCTTGGCCCCTAATCTAAAGAGCTCTTTTTCAACTCCTAAACTTGCTAGGCGATCTGCTAAATATCCAACTGCTTCGGCATTACTAAAGTTTGTCTGATGAACCCATCTCTCAGGACGTGAACCAATAACGGTAAATGAGCCATCATCGTTAGCCATCGTCTTAAAGCCAACATCATCAATTGGAGTTGGGCGAAGCACAATCCTTACCTTCTCTAGCTCGCTCTCCTGCTTTCTATGTTCTGCCACTAACTTAGCCATGGCATAGAGAAGTTGTTCAAGACCAATTCTTGATGCAGCTGAGATCTGATAAACCTCATATCCCATCTTTTTTAGCGTTGGCTCCACCATATCTGCCATTGCTTTAGCATCAGGAAGATCAACTTTATTAAGAGCAATAATGCGAGGTCTGGTACTTAAGTCCTCGGCATACTTCTTTAACTCATCTTCAATAACTTCAAAATCTCTCACCGGATCACGCTCAGTCTCTAGCGTTCCGCAATCTAAGACATGTACTAAAGCTGCGCAGCGCTCAACATGGCGAAGAAATTGGAGGCCAAGACCTTTTCCTTGCGAAGCACCTGGTATCAAACCTGGAACATCTGCAACTGTAAATCTCGCCTCTCCTGCCTGAACAACTCCAAGATTTGGCGCAAGAGTTGTAAATGGATAATCAGCAATCTTTGGCCTTGCTGCAGAAATAGCTGCAACTAGAGATGATTTTCCAGCGCTTGGATAACCAATTAGACCAACATCTGCAACAGATTTAAGTTCTAAAACTAAAGTTCGCTTCTCGCCAGGTTCACCAAGGAGTGCAAAACCTGGAGCTCGACGCCGGTTTGAGGCAAGCGCATTATTTCCAAGACCGCCTAATCCACCTTTAGCTGCAATAAATCTTGTTCCATTACCTACTAAATCTGCCAAGATGCGGCCTTCTTTATTCATCACAACCGTTCCATTAGGAACGCCAAGGATTAAATCATCTCCATCAGGGCCATTTTTTAGCGCGCCATATCCCTGTCTTCCAGAGCTAGCGCTGCGATGTGGTGAGTGATGAAAATCAAGCAAGGTTGTAACACTTGGATCAACAACCAAAATAATGTCGCCGCCTCTTCCACCGCTGCCCCCATCAGGGCCGCCGAGTGGAACGAATTTTTCACGGTGAACAGAGACGCAGCCATCGCCACCTTTTCCTGCTGCGGCATGAAGAGTCACGCGATCAACGAAGGTTGTCATCTGACTCTTGCCTCTCTTAAATTAGGTGGATAAGTAAAAAGCGGGCCCGTATGCACGGACCCGCAATTTTTTTAAGTCCGTTGCTTAGGAAACCGGGACGATATTTACAACGCGACGACCACGAGCACTGCCAAACTCCACTGAACCTGAAGCTAGTGCAAATAGCGTGTCATCTTTTCCGATTCCTACATTCTTACCTGGGTGGAACTTGGTGCCACGCTGGCGAACGAGAATCTCGCCGCTGTTAACTACCTGACCACCAAATCTTTTGATTCCAAGAAATTGTGCATTGGAATCGCGACCATTACGGGTTGAGGAGACGCCTTTTTTCGATGCCATTTATGCCAACCCCTTTACTTCACACCATTAATCGCAGTGATTTTCACGCGAGTGTTTTTTGAACGAAAGCCCTGACGACGGCGATAGCCGGTCTTATTCTTAAAGCGCAAGATATGAATCTTTGGACCTTTAACCTCTTCAATAATTTCTCCAGTTACTTTAACTCCAGAGAGAAGCTTTGGATCACTTGTTACCGCTGCGCCATCAACAACTAAAACTGCAGGAAATGAAACGGTGGAACCAGCAGCTGCATCAATGCGATCAACAAAGACAGTATCGCCAACAGCGACCTTCTCCTGGCGACCGCCAGCTTTAACTATTGCGTACACAATGGTCCTTCCATCTCTTTTTTTCCTTGCCAAAGACCCTTATCGGGGCAGGGGCATAGGTTACGGATTGAGCCTATCTAGGGTCAAACTGAGTTAGGCCGTTACAACTCCAGAGCTGGCAGCCCTGCGTTTACGCCTACCAAAGCCTTTCTTCTGGCCAGAATCTCCCTCTTTCTTAGCCGCGCTCTCAACTTCTTCAAGGACTTCATCTTCTTCAGCCTCTACTTCAACAGCGGTGAGGTTCTCTTCCTTATTGACCTTTGCTGGAACAAATTCACGATCAAGGCTCTTCTTATTAACTGGCTCCATATGAACATGAATGCCTCGACCACCACAACTATCACAAGTTGTTGAGAAGGCTTCAATTAGCCCTTGGCCCACTCTCTTTCGAGTCATCTGAACTAAACCAAGTGATGTTACTTCCGCTACTTGATGCTTAGTTCTATCTCTTCCTAAACACTCAACTAATCTGCGCAATACCTGCTCACGATTTGATTCTAAAATCATATCGATAAAGTCGATAACGATAATTCCGCCCAAATCTCGAAGCCTTAGCTGACGAGCAATTTCCTCTGCTGCCTCAAGGTTATTTTTAGTAACAGTCTCCTCTAGATTTCCACCTTTACCAATGAACTTTCCAGTGTTGACATCAATAACCACCATAGCCTCGGTGCGATCAATAACTAGTGAGCCTCCAGATGGCAGATAAACCTTACGGTCAAGTGCTTTAGCTAACTGCTCATCAATTCTATTTTCAACAAAGAGATCTTTTCCTTGGCTGTATTTTTCAATCTTTGTTAAAAGCTCAGGAGCAATATGGCCAAGATAATTATTAATATCATCCCAAGCATCGCTTCCTTGAACTGTTAGCTTGCGGAAATCTTCATTGAAGATATCTCTAATTACTCGAACCGTTAGATCAGGCTCACCATAGAGAAGTGATGGAGCTGAGGTACTGGTGTTTTCAGACTTTGCCTTAATGTCATCCCATTGCGCTTTTAGGCGGATTACATCGCGAGTAAGTTCTTCATCACTTGCTCCCTCTGCAGCGGTTCTGACAATTACGCCCTCTTCATCAGTGATTAGACCTTTAAGAATTTCTTTTAAGCGTGAGCGCTCAGTATCTGCAAGTCGTCTTGAGATTCCACTCATTCCCCCGCCTGGTACATAAACTAAATATCGACCAGGAAGTGAGATCTGACTTGTTAGACGAGCACCTTTTGACCGATTGGATCTTTAGTTACTTGAACTAATACCGATTGACCAGTTTTTAGAACTTTCTCAATCTTTCGCTCTTGATTATCGGTAAGGCCAGCGGCATCCCAATTAACTTCGCCAGCATATAAAACAGCGTTTCGTCCCTTACCAATATCAACGAATGCAGCTTCCATTGAAGGAAGAACGTTCTGCACTTTTCCAAGATAGACGTTTCCAACATAGGAGATATTGCTATTGCGATTGACATAGTGCTCAACCAAAACCTTATCTTCCAAAATTGCAATCTGTGTTCTATCACCTTGCTGGCGAACTAACATCTCACGATCTACAGATTCACGTCTTGCAAGAAATTCAGCATCGGTAAGTATTGTTCCGCGGCGACGATTTTCACGATAATCGTTATAGCGAGGTTTCTCTCGACCTCTATCTCTGTCGCGATCTTTAAAGCGACGAGGCGGGCGATCAAAGCTCTTCTTCTCTCGTGCAGGTTTTTCTTGAACCGGACGAGGTTCGCGCACCTTAACTACAGTTAATACGCCATCTTCTTCAATCTTCTCACCTGGCGCTACTCCATCAGCGCCTGAGCGACGACGGCGTCTACGCTTTTTAAATCCAACGCTGCCTTCGGAATCGCTACTTGGTTCTTTGCCTACCGCCGGGCTAGTTGTAGGGCTCTCATCTTTTTCTAGCCTGCGGCGAGAGCGGCCTCCTCTGCGGCGACGGCGACGGCGATTTTCTCTCTCCGCCTCACTCTCGCCCGGAACCTCGGCTGCGCTCTTTGGAGCAGGCTTTGTTGTAGCAGGCTTTGTTGTAGCAGGTTTTGCCTTTGGGGCAGCAGTGACGGGAGCTGCTTGAAATATTGGAGCTGGGATTACCCCGGCCTTTGATTTCTTCTCTTTAACAATAGGAGCGTTCTCGCTCTGCTCTACTGCTTTACTTGCACTTTTCTTTACAGCGCGCTTACGCACTTTTTTTGGCTCTTCGGCCATACGATCAAATCCTTCTTATAAGTTTTCATAAACGCTTTTGTTAAAAGCATTTGCTAAAAAATCTGTGGTGGCGCCTTTTTTTCCGGATCTGCCGACCGCACCTAAAGAGCGGTCTTGGCGACCTCAAGAACGTGAGGCGACTTCGAACTGGGNAAGTATGGCAGATAGTTAAAGCCTTCGCCTAATTAGGCGNAAAAGCCGCTCTTATCGCGTCCTTTGATAGACATTTTGCAATAGGCCAATAGCGATCATATTGGCAAACATCGCAGATCCCCCATAGGAGAGAAATAGGAGTGGAACCCCAGTCATTGGCATAAGCCCCATTGTCATACCGATATTTTCAAAGATTTGAAATGAGAACCATGCAACCACACCGATTGAGACCATTTTGCCAAATAAATCTGTTGTAGCTCTTGCGATAGCAAAGGCTCGCATCAATACTATGAAATAAAGTAACAAGATAAGTGATGAACCAATAAAGCCCAGCTCCTCTCCGGCAACTGTAAAGATAAAGTCTGTCTGTTGCTCTGGAACAAATCGACCATTGGTCTGTGGCCCATTAAATAATCCTTTACCAAGCAGGCCACCTGAGCCATAGTTATACGAGCCTGCCTTAATTGATAACCACTTGCCTGCGGATCTGCTGAAGGATCAACAAAAGACTTTAGGCGATTTAATTGATACTCACTCACCTCACCGCTAGCGATTGCAAGATAAACCCCAACTACTCCAGCAAGAAGAAGCCCCACCACCCAATAAAGAGATGCGCCAGAGAGCGCAATCATTGTTATCACTGCTGCAGAGATAATCAGCACAGTTCCTAGATCTGGTTGAGCAACAATCAAGATAAGTGGAAGCCCGGCAACTCCTAGGGCTTGCAAGACCTGCTTATCACTTGGTCGATCTTCTCCCGCCATACGCTCAGAGAGAATTAGAGCCATTCCAACAATAATTGAAATCTTTGCTAGCTCTGCCGGCTGAAATTGCAAGCCCCCAGGAAATGAAATCCAAGAGCGTGCTCCATTAACTGTTGATCCAAGTCCAGGGATTAATACTGCAACAAGGCCTAAGACTCCAAAGCCCCAAACAAATGGCGTGTAGGCCCGAAGTAGGCGGTAATCAATAAGAGTTGTGCCATAGGCCAGAGCAATTCCAATGATGACATTAACTATCTGCCGCTTTAGATAATACTCGGGATCTAAATCATTTGCTGCAAACCAATCTCTAGTTGCTGCATAAACCAAGACAATTCCAATTAAAAGAAGGAGGAAGACTGCCGCATTTAATATCTGATCGGCGCCAGTAAAGAATCCTCGTTTACTCTGAGCTTTAAGGGAAATTTTCATGGCAGCAGCTCTGCCTTTGAAGAATCTATTCTTGGAAGCTTCTTAGGATTTCCATTAGGAAATATTGCTACTCGGCCATTTGTGCCAAAGATATGTTCATAGATCTTTCGAACTCCAACACCGCTTGTGCTGGCACCAAAACCACCCTGACTTACCATCATCACAACGGCATACTCTGGTTTCTTACTTGGAGCAAAAGATGCAAACCATGAGGTGTCATCTTTACTTGAGCCATCAAGATTTCTTCCAAAGACCTGACCAGTTCCAGTCTTACCACTTACCTCAACTCCAACTCCAGAGAAGGCTCCAGTTGCAGTTCCTCCAGTCACCACTGCTCGAAGCGAGTTTTGTAGAAATTTAAGAGTTGATTTCTCAATTGGAAGTCGGCTGCTAATCTCTGGCTTAAATTCCTTAACTACTCGCCCACTTGGTTCAACTATCGCTTTGGCAACCTTTGGAACCATTAACTTTCCACCATTAGCAAGTGCTGAATATGCCACAGCTAATTGCAGTGGTGTCATCAAGGTATCTCCCTGACCGATTGAGAAGTTGACCATATCTCCTGCTCTAACTTTGTCGCCATCAAGGCAATTCTCTCTAGCTATCTCAATAAGATATGGAGTGAGCTGAGATTTCTTAGCCTTTTCGGTGTAATTACAGTAGAAATCTTTGTTTTTCTCATACCACTTTGACTTCCATTGCCGATCTGGCAGTCGCCCAGAGAGCTCTGATGGGAGATCAATTCCAGTCTTCTTGCCTAGGCCATATCCCTTTGCTGAATCAAAGAAGTAATCATTTGGGCTTGGTTTTGGCTTTAAACCACCATCTCGCACCCACTCATCGTAGGCAATTTGATACCAGATTGAGTCGCATGAGATTGCCATAGCAGTTGTCATGCTAATTCGCCCTGCAGCCTTACTATCAAAATTCTTAAAAGTTCTATCACCAATTTGAACTTCGGCTGGACACTGATAAGTGGTCTTCAAACTATATCCAGCATC
>JGI25925J51416_10000413_pt1 | contig 10529 bp, 8 predicted proteins | sample LauGreFaBDMM15DN_2_FD_51416 | JGI IMG/M metagenome (IMG submission 51416) | reverse complement strand
CTGCTGCTGGCTTCGTTAATCGTCGTCATAGTCGGTGGCATGGGCAGCGTGTTGGGTGCGGCCATCGGGGCTGCGATCCTGGGCCTTGCAGAAACGTATGGGCTGGCCTACGCGCCGACGTACAGCGTGGTCTTCACCTTTGTAATCCTCATTGGCGTGCTCGCCTTCCGGCCACGCGGCATTATGGGACGGCCAGCATGACCGCAGCGAAGTGGCGCAGAGCGATGAATACTGGGGTGGCCAGTGCGGTGCCACGTTTGCTGCCGAGCGCAGGTGGTAGCGCCGCACCAACTCCTGCGACTGCGCCCGACCCATACGCCGACAGCAACGCGCCGCGTTGGTTGAAGTTTTTGTGGCGCAATTTATCTCCGCGCCACGTATTCACTTTGGCCTTTGTCCTGCTGCTGCCCCTAATCGTTTCGCCTTTCATCATCTACCAAGTCGCGTCGCAGGCATTGATCTTCGGCCTGATCGCGCTGTCTCTCACTTTCTTGGCTGGCTACGGCGGCATGGTATCCCTCGCGCAGATGTCGGTGGCCGGCATGGCCGGCTACGCGTTGGCGGTGTTGGGTGTCAGCGGCACTGAAACCAGCCTGGGCTGGCCTTGGGGCGTGGTGGTTCCATTTGCCCTATTTATAGCGGTGCTATGCAGTACGTTAATCGGTTGGTTGTCTGTGCGAACCGATGGCATCTACACCATCATGATCACGCTTGCAATCGGCGTGGCCTTTTATTACCTCGTGCTACAGAACTACACCGTGTTCAACGGTTTCCAGGGTTACCAGAAGGTGTACCCGCCGCAGATCTACGGCGTAAACTTGAGCGATCCAATGCCCTTCTATTTTCTATGCCTGTTCTGGGCCATGGCTGGGTATTTTCTGATTCAGTGGCTTGTGCGCACGCCTTTTGGCATTGCGCTACAAGGCACGCGCGACAACGCGCGGCGCATGAGTTCGCTTGGTTACAACGTCACTGCCCACCGGGTGGCGGCGTATGCGGTCTCGGGTTTGCTCGCGGGCGTCGGCGGCGTTCTGCTGGTTTGGTACAACGGCCTCATTTCCCCGGGATCGGTGGGTACCGGTTGGCTCATCAATCTGCTGGTGATCGCCGTGCTCGGTGGCATGAAGCACCCCATCGGCGCCTTCCTCGGTGCCATCGTCTTTATCTTGTTGCAGACGTTCGCCATCGACGTGATCGACCGCGAACGTTTTAACCTTGTCATCGGTGGCGTGTTCCTGTCCATCGTGCTGTTTTCCCCCGACGGCCTGCTCGGCCTGTGGGCGAAGTTGCGTATGCGCTTCGGCCCCAGCCAGGTCATTACTTCAACCACTAGGAGACATCTGTGAAAAATACCAAGCGAATCTGGATCCGTTCGATATTGTGCGCCGCTGCCATGGCATCCCTAAATGGCATCGCCTTTGGGCAGGGCCAACCCGTGAAGATCGGCCTTTTGGCCACGCTGGAAGGCCCGTTCGCGGCCGGCGGTGCCGACGGAATGCGCGGTGCCGAACTGGCCGTCAAGCAGCGGGGCGGCGTGGTGGCAGGGCGCAAGATTGAAATCATCAAGGCCAGCTCCGACGCCAAGCCAGACGTGGCCGTCAACGCCACGCGCAAGCTGGTCGAGCAAGACAAGGTCGATATCATGGTCGGCCCGCTTTCTGGCGGCGAGGGCATTGCCGTCAAGGACTACTCCAAGACGCAGCCGCAGGTAACCTTCATCAACGGCGGCTCGGGCGCACAGGCCACCACGCTGGTCAATACCAGCTCCAACTTCTTCCGCTTTAACACCGAAGGCGCGCAGTGGATGGTGGGCCTTGGCAAAGCGGCGATGGACAAGGGCTACAAGCGCACGATGATCATCGCGGAGGACTACGCGTTTCCGTATAGTCAGGTGCAAGGCTTCATGGCCGAGTACTGCCGGTTGGGCGGCAAGGTGCCCGTCAAGGCATGGGTGCCACTGGGTGGCAAGGATTACTCGTCAGTTATTGCCACGATCCCCAAAGACGTGGACGCGTTGTTAGTTATTCTGGGAGGCGCCGACGCGGTGAACTTCCTCACGCAATACGAGAACTCGGGTGGTGACAAGCCAATGATGGGCGGCAGCATCACCGTCAGCCAGGACGTGCTCAACTACAAGGGTAAGCGACGCGACTCGTTGGTGGGCACCATCTCTGCCGGGCCGTTGGCCGACAGNTTCGACGGCGCCGACTGGAAGGCTTTCGTCGCAGACTACCAACGGAACTACCCAGTGTCGGCCGGTGGCTATCCAAGCCCCAGCCTCTTCGCCTTCGTCTATTACGTCAACATGAAGGCAGCGCTCGACGGTCTTGCGGCCGTGAATGGCGACCTGAGCGGCGGCCANGCCAAGTACCGCGATGCGCTGCAGAAAATGGTGTTGAAGACCCCCACCGGTGACGTGCGGCTTGACAGCAACCGCCAGGCCATCGGAACCACTTTTGTTACCGAAGTTGTGAAGGACTCTAGAGGTAATCTGTCGACCAAGGTGTCGCGCAAGGTAGACAACGTCGACCAGACGCTTGGCATCAAGGCCGAGGACTTCAAGATGGGCTCGCGCGACGTGCCGGCTTGCCCATGACCCGCTTCCGCCACCATGGCATCGATCAGTAACCTGACACCACGGCGCGATCGCGCGCCGCGCCACNCGGCATCGGCGACCCCCAAGGCGCTGATGTCGGGCGACGCGCTGGTGCTCGAAGGCGTGACGCGCGCTTTTGGAGCGTTGCGCGCGGTGGACGATGTTTCTCTGACGGTGGCCGCGGGCCAGAAGTACGCCGTACTCGGCTCCAATGGGGCTGGCAAGACGACGCTTTTTAACGCCATCACAGGAGACTTTCCGCCCACCTCGGGAAGGATCCTGTTTTTTGGCGAAGACATTACTGCGCTACCGCCCCATGAGCGAATCCGCAAGGGCCTGCGGCGTACCTACCAATCGTCGTTGCTGTTCAAGGAGTTGAGCGTGCGCGATAACCTGTTTTTGGCCGTGCGTGGCGTCAGCAGCGGACGCTTCAGTTTTTTGCGCGCCGGCGCGACGCATGCAACACAAGTGGCCGCCGAAGACATCTTGCACCGCGTTCGCCTTGATGCCCTGAGGGATGAACTGGTTGGCAACCTGGCTCACGGCCAGCAGCGCCAACTGGAAATCGGCATGGCATTGGCGGGAGCGCCGCGCCTGATCCTCTTTGACGAGCCGGCTGCGGGCCTGTCGCCTGCTGAGCGGCGCGAGCTGGTCGCGCTATTGCGCGGCCTGCCGGCGCACATGAGCTTTGTGCTCATCGAACACGACCTCGATATCGCACTCCGCGTGGTCGAGCGAGTGACCGTCATGCACAACGGGCGCGTGCTCCGGCACGGCACGCCCGATGAAATCGAGAACGACGCCCAGGTGCAGGCCATTTACATGGGAGGCAAACATTGACACCCGCAGATAGCGCTCACGGCCCCATGAGCTGGTTGTCAAAACCGGCTGCGTCGAGCACCAAGGGGCCATTGCTGGTCATCGAGGGCCTTGACGTCTACTACGGCCGCGCTCACGCCTTGCAGGGTGTGAGCCTGACCCTCGATCATGGCGTACAAGGTATCGTGGGCCGTAACGGCATGGGCAAAACCACCCTGTGCAACGCGATCACCGGGCTGGTTCCCGCCAGCGGCAGCATCAGGCTGGCAGGCGAAGAACTCCTCGGGCTCAGCCCCAATCGGATCACGAAGCGCGGCGTCGCCTACGTGCCGCAGGGCCGCCGCGTTTGGCCCAGTTTGACGGTTGATGAAACGCTCAAGCTCGTTGCGCGCAAGAAGCGCGACGTGGATCGCGTCTATTTCATGTTCCCGCGTCTAGCGGAGCGCAAGGGCCATGGGGGAGGGCAACTTTCGGGCGGTGAGCAGCAGATGCTGGCCATTGGCCGTGCGCTGCTTTTGGAGCCACGCCTGCTGGTGATGGACGAGCCCACCGAAGGCCTGGCACCGGTGATCGTGGAGCACGTCGCTAAGTCGTTGCGTGCGTTGGCGTCTGAAGGGGAGATTTCCATTTTGCTCATTGAGCAGAATCTGGGCGTGGCACTGGACGTGGCCGATGCCATCGGTGTGATGGTCAATGGTCGCATCGCGCACCAGATGCCGGCAGCGCTGTTGGCAGCTGATCGGGAGTTGCAGGAGCAACTCTTGGGGGTGCGTAGTGGCGGCCATCATGACGAAGCCGAGCCCGAAGTGCCAGCAGTTGCATCAGTGCCAAGCGACAGCCAGCCGCAGCAGGTCTATACCGTGCAACGCGCCCATGGCCAGGGGATGCCGTCGCTCGACGACCCGGCACCTCGAACGGTGCGCGGCTTCAACCGTTGGAACGCCGGCGATTCGGCTGGCGCTGTGGTGGACATCGCGCGTGAGCCGGTCGCGCCTACTGCTATCTCCACACCCATATCCGCGGCGTCCAGAAGCAGCAAAGTGCTGGAGTTTCCGGTGGCCGCCACCAGCGGGCGAGCCGCTTACGTTGCAGGCACCTTTGACACCAAGGGCCGCGAGCTCTTCTATATTCGCCAGTGTTTGGAAAAACTCGGTCTGCGTGTTGTGACGGTGGATCTGTCGACCAGTGGCCGGCCCTCACCGGCGAGCGTGCACCCGCGCGAAGTTGCGCGCCATCATCCGCAGGGCGAAGCGGCGGTGTTCAGTGGAGACCGCGGCAGTGCCGTGACTGCGATGGCGCAGGCATTCGAGCACTACCTTAGCACGCGTCGCGACTTGGGCGGCATCATTTCTGCTGGCGGCTCGGGCGGAACTTCCCTTGCAACACCGGCCATGCGCGCATTGCCCATCGGCGTGCCCAAAGTCATGGTCAGCACCATGGCCAGCGGGGACGTACGGCCCTATGTCGGTCCGAGCGATATCTGCATGATGTATTCGGTTACGGACGTGCAGGGCATTAACCGCATCAGCGAAAAGGTGCTGGCCAACGCGGCGCATGCGCTGGCCGGCATGGTGATGCACCCGCCCACGGAGTCGGCAGCCAACAAGCCGGCGTTGGGTCTGACCATGTTTGGCGTTACCACCCCCTGCGTGCAGGCGGTGACAAAGCGCCTGCAGGAAGATTTCGATTGCCTTGTCTTCCATGCCACCGGCGTTGGCGGACAAAGCATGGAGAAGCTGGTTGAGTCGGGCATGCTCGCCGGTGTGATTGACGTCTCCACCACCGAAGTGGCCGACGAGATCGGCGAGGGCGTGCTGAGCGCTGGCCCGACGCGCCTGGATGTCTTTGCGCGGCACGCCGTACCTTACGTCGGCAGTTGCGGCGCGCTCGACATGATCAACTTCGGCGGCTGGGACACTGTGCCGGAGCGCTTCAAGGGGCGCCTGCTCTACCGCCACAACCCCAGCGTGACGTTGATGCGCACCAGCGTCGACGATAACCGTTTGATGGGTGAGTTCATCGCTGCCAAGCTCAACGCCATGCAGGGGCCGGTGCGTTTTCTGATTCCTGAAGGCGGTTTTTCGGCCATCGACAAACCCGGCCAGCCTTTTCACGACCCCGAAGCTGACCGCATGCTGTCCGCCACCATCGAACAACACTTTCGCAGCGGTGCCGAGCGCAAGCTCGTGCGCTTTCCGCACAACATCAACGACGACGCGTTTGCGGACGCATTGGTGGCCGCGTGGCACGACGTGCAGTACGCAGCCGCCGGTGCCCGTCGCGCCTGACAACCCAAGACAAATTACCCAATGGCCCGCATACCCCGCCAAGTCCTGCTCGATCGGTTCCGCGCCAAGATCGCCGCCGGCCGCCCCCTCATAGGCGGCGGCGCCGGCACCGGGCTCAGCGCCAAGTGCGAAGAAGCCGGCGGCATCGACCTCATCGTCATCTACAACTCGGGCCGCTACCGCATGGCCGGGCGCGGATCGCTCGCGGGCCTGTTGGCCTACGGCAATGCCAACGAGATTGTTTGCGAGATGGCCCGTGAAGTGCTGCCGGTGGTCAAGCACACGCCGGTGCTCGCCGGCGTCAACGGCACCGACCCCTTTATGCTCACTGAGCCTTTCCTGCGCCGCATCATCGATTTGGGTTTTTCCGGCATCCAGAACTTTCCCACTGTGGGCCTGATCGACGGCACCTTCCGCGTCAACCTCGAAGAGACTGGCATGGGCTACGCGCTCGAGGTCGACTTGATCCGCACCGCCCGAGCCATGGATTTGCTCACCACGCCTTACATCTTCAGCGAGCAGAACGCGTGCGACATGGCCGCGGCGGGCGCCGATATCGTGGTGTGCCACCTTGGCCTTACGACTGGCGGCGCCATCGGGGCCGAGACCGGCCTGAAGCTAGTTGATTGCGTTGCGCCCATCAATGCATGGGCGGCNGCTGCNCGTTCCGTCAACCCCGAAGTCCTCGTGCTATGCCACGGCGGACCGATCGCGACGCCGGAGGATGCGCAATTCATCCTCGCCAACTGCCCCACCTGTGACGGCTTTTACGGCGCGAGCTCAATGGAGCGCCTGCCTACTGAAGTGGCGCTCACCGAAACCACCCAGCGCTTTGTCGCCATGCGGCGCTGATAGCCATGACGACGCGCTACCCCTTTAATTTGCTGAACTTGACTGGAGATCAACCATGACCGGTGCTGAATTCGGAAACTTCCTCCTCGCCNTGATNGTCGTCGCCATCGTGGTGGCAGTCTTGGTGTGGCTGCTGCACTGGCTGTACCTGCGCAGCTCCAAGGAGCGCGCTTTTGTTCGTACCGGCATGGGCGGTCAAAAGGTGGTGCTCGACGGCGGCGCCTTCGTGTTGCCGATTGTGCATGACGTGATACCCGTGAACATGAACACCCTGCGCCTAGAAGTCATNCGTGGTCGCGACAAAGCCCTCATCACCAAGGACCGAATGCGCGTCGACGTGATCGCCGAGTTCTACGTGCGCGTCGCAGCCCACCCGGACGCGGTTGCAGCGGCCGCGCAAACGCTGGGCCTGCGCACGATGGAGCCGGAGCAGTTGAAGGAGCTGGTCGAGGGCAAGTTCGTGGACGCGCTGCGCACCGCGGCAGCCGAAATGTCGATGGAGGAGCTGCACGAGAAGCGCGGTGCTTTCATCAAGCGCGTGCGCGAGTCGGTGGCCGAAGATCTCACCATGAATGGCCTGGAGCTGGAAGCGGCATCGNTGACCCAGCTCGACCAGACNGGAATGGAGTATTTCAACCCGAGCAACGCTTTCGACGCAGAAGGCCTTACCCGCCTGACGGAACAGATCGAACACCGCAAGAAGCAGCGCAACGACGTTGAGCAAGACACGCTGATCGCCATTCGCAACAAGAACCTCGAGGCCGAGAAGCTTGGCCTAGACATCGACCGTGAGAGCGAATATGCGCGCCTTTCGCAGCAGCGGGAAGTAGAGATCGCCCGCGCTCGCCAGCGCGCGGAGGTGAGCACCGAGCGGGCCCAGCGCGAGCAGGCGGCAGAGGGGGCACAGATCCAGGCCAAGCAGATCATCGACGAAGCGCGCATCCGTTCCGAGCAGAGCATCGAGCAGGAGCGCATCGGCAAAGAGCGCGCCATCCAGTCATTGGAGATTGAACGCCGTATGGCAGTCGAGTTGGCCGAACAGCAGCGCGCCATTGCTGTGGCTCGCGAAAGCGAGGCCCAGAGCGTAGCCCAGGCCGCAGCAGACACGGCACGTGCCACCGCAGTGGCAGCGGAAGAAAAGGTCTTCACCGCGCGGGAGGTCGAGATGGCCGAGCGCAAGAAGACCATCGACCTGATCGGCGCTCGCCAGGAGGCCGAGCGCGAAGCGCTGCGCCTGACGACTGCGGCCCATGCCGAGATGCAGGCTAGCACCGACCGCGGCACTGCCATCCGGGCCCAGGCCGAGGCCGAGGCCGACGCTGACAAAATCAAGTCTATGGCGATGCGCTTGCGCGCAGAAATCGAGGCCGAGGGTTTGCAGTTAATGAATGCCGCGCACAACATGCTTTCGCCCGAAGCTCGCATGTCGGCCCTGCGCATGCGTTTGGTGGAGAAGGCTGAAGGCATCATCCGCGAGTCGGTCAAGCCGATGGAACGCATAGAGGGCATTAAGATTCTGCACGTCGACGGCCTTGGCGGTTCGGGAGGCGGTGGCGACGGCGTGAACGGCAACGGCAATTTTGCCGACGGCATCGTCAATTCGGCGCTCCGCTTCCGCGCCCAAGCCCCGCTAGTCGACCAGTTGCTACGCGAAATTGGTATCGAAGGCGGCGACATACAAAACCTGGTGGGCGGCGTCAGCGGCGCCAACGCNNGTCTGCCTTTGANCGCGCCAAAGGAGTAGCCGGTGATTCAAATCTACGTGAGCAGCGTTATCGACGCCGGCGCCGACACGGTCTGGTCGCGTATCCGTGACTTCAATGCGCTGCCGCAATGGCACCCAGCGATAGCCGATAGCCGCATCGAGAACAACGAGCCGAGCGACCGCGTCGGCTGCATCAGGCACTTCCACACCCGTGACGGCGGCATGATCCGCGAACGCCTGCTGGCGCTGTCGGACTACGACTTCAGCTGCAGCTACGAAATCATTGAGAGTCCGATGGGTGTCGACAACTACGTGGCTACACTTAAGCTCACGCCGGTCACGGACGGAACGCGCTGCTTCGCCGAATGGAGCGCGGAGTTCGACTGCACCGAGGGCCGCGAGGCCGAGCTGACGCAGACTATCGGCAACGGTGTCTTCCAGAGCGGCTTCGACGCGCTGAAACGGCACTTCGAAAGGCGCTGACTTCAATGCTGCAGCGCGTCGTTCGCAGCACCATCATCGACGCGCCGATCGAGCGTGTGTGGGCGGTGTTGCGCGACTTCAATAGCCACGACCATTGGCACAACGTGGTCGATTCCAGCCGCATCGAAGGCGAGGAACGCAGTGACCAGGTCGGTTGCATCCGCAGCTTCTCGTTGAAGGACGGCAATCGCATCCGCGAGCAGCTTCTGACGCTCGACGATCATCAGCACAAGAGCACGTATTGCATCGTCGATGCCACGGTGCCTCTGATTCGCTACGTGGCCACGATCACGCTTAAGCCGGTGACGGATGGCAACCGCACCTTTTGGCATTGGGAATCGACCTTCGGCACGCCGCCTGGAAGGGAGCGTGAGCTGAGCAACATGGTTTCTCAGGGCGTATATGAAGCTGGTTTCGAGAATCTTCGCCGCCACCTGGCAGTGGGCGGCGATTTGCTCGTACCAGGCTCCAGCCACATGGCGATGCCGCGGGCGTTGCCGGTTCACAGCCGTCGCATCGTAGTCGCGCAATATGGCGGCGCGGAACAGCTTGTGCCGCAAGACGGGGAAGCACCGGCGCCTGGGCCAGGCGAGCTGCGTATCCGTCAGCGCGCCATTGGCGTCAACTACATCGATGTCTACCTGCGCAAGGGTTGGATCCCGCAGATGCTCGCGCCTTACGGCACCCCGGGTATGGAAGCGGCCGGCACCGTGATCGATGTCGGCGAAGGCGTGCATGGCTTCATGCCAGGCGATCGCGTCGCCTACATCGGCCCGTTGCCGGGTGGTTATTGCAGTGTGCGCAGCGTTCCCGCGGCTTGGGTCGTTCAACTTCCGCCGGCGGTGGAAGACGCCAGCGCCGCCAGCATGCTGCTCAAGGGCATCACCGCCGACTACCTGCTACGCGACCTCGGCCACGTGCGGCCTGGCACGCGGTTGTTGGTTCATGCCGCGGCCGGCGGCGTCGGTCTGTTGCTATGCGGCTGGGCGCGCAGCCTGGGCGCGCGCGTGATTGGCACCGTGTCTAGCGAAGAAAAAGCCCGTACCGCCCGCGAACACGGTTGCGAGCAGGTGATCGTCACGCGCGACTATCGATTTGCCGATGGTGTGCTGAGGCAATGGCCCGAAGGCGCGGAAGTCATCGTCGATGGCTTGGGCGAAGCGGCAAGGCAAGAGAACTTTGTGGCCCTCGCACGCTGCGGCCACTGGATCAGCCTGGGCCAGGCAACCGGTGCACTGCAGCCGATCTCGACCGATTGGCTTGCGCAGAAGTCGGCCACTTTCTCGCGCCCGGTGGCTTTCGACTACGTTGCCACACCGGCACTGATGGCTGAACGGGCGCAGCGGCTGTGGGCAGTTTTGGCCGATGGCAGCGTCAAGGCGCCCCCCATCGAACGCTGGTCACTGGATGCTGCTGCCCGTGCGCACGAGCGGCTTGAATCGCGCGCTACCATCGGCGCCCTTGTCCTCGTGGCCTGAAAGGAGACATCATGATCGTTGGCATGAACCACTTCACTATTACCGCCGAAGACGAGCGCAAGACGCTCGACTTCGATCCGTTAGAGACCCTCTAGGCGTCGCCGTCGGCGAGTACGCAAAAGACATACAAAGTAACAAACTTGCAATCTTTACCCATCCTAATAAAAGACCACTGCGCCGAATTGGCANGGTCCGTAAAACAATGAACTCCATTCAATCATTGCGTTTAATTTTGATTTTGTCGATTGCATCGTTGGCAACAGGTTTGACGCTTGCTCAGACTGCTAGCACCAGTTCGCGCTATACCG
>JGI25925J51416_10000410_pt1 | contig 10574 bp, 9 predicted proteins | sample LauGreFaBDMM15DN_2_FD_51416 | JGI IMG/M metagenome (IMG submission 51416) | reverse complement strand
TATTTTTTGGTTAAAAAGCTCCAAAACTGAAGTGAGACTTCAAATTCACTATTTATCTTTAATGCTCTGTCTACACTTACAAGTTGCTGCCTATTCATGGGTGTGTAATTTAATTCACAGAAGCCAGCATGGCCAGTTCCAGCATTATTGATTGATTGTGAGCTTTCTAGCGCGCAAGAAGAAAGCTTCTCGTAAATGGTAATATCTAAATCAGGATCTAACTCTTGAAGTAATCTGGCTAATGTGACGCTCATGATCCCGCCACCAATACAAACTACATCTTTTTTAATGTTCAAACCTTACTCTCTTAATTATATTTTTTGATTTTATAAGTTGTTATAATCTATCGAAATAATTTACCTTTAAATTAACCATTAGTCACTACATTAATGCCTAAACTTTCCGTCATCATCATTACAAAGAATGAATCTCAAAATATTGCTGATTGCATTAAAAGTGTAAATTTCGCTAATGAAGTTATTGTTCTAGATTCAGGCAGTTCCGATAACACTGTTTCTCTTGCTAAGAAATTAGGGGCTAAAGTTTTTAATAAGCCATGGAAAGGCTATGGTCAGCAAAAAAATATGGCTATTCAATTAACCAAGCACGAATGGATATTTTCTTTAGATGCTGATGAAAGAATTACACCTGCCCTTAAACAAGAAATTTTAAAAGTAATTAATCGTTCAGACTTCAATGTTTATGATGTTCCTAGACGATCCTTATTTGTTTCTAGATTTATAAAACACTCAGGGTGGCAGCCAGATAGGACAAAGAGACTATTTAAAAAAGGTAGTGCTAAATTTTCAGAACACCATGTGCATGAACATCTTGAGAGTAAATATGAAATTGGCCATTTATTGCAGCCCTTAATTCATTATTCATACAGAGATTTTGAGATGGTATTGAAAAAGATTAATGTCTATTCAAGCTTGGGCGCTAAAGATCTTAAAAGTAAAGGCAAAAAAGGTAGTCTTAAAAAAGCAATTCTTCATGCTTTATGGGCTTTTATTCGAGCTTATATTGTAAGGCTTGGTTTTCTAGATGGTCGCGAGGGCTTAATGCTTGCAATCTCTGTTGCAGAAGGTACTTATTATCGTTATATCAAACTTATCTATTTAAAATAAAAAAAGCCCATATGCATGGGCTCTTTGAATTTGGCTCCTCGACCTGGGCTCGAACCAGGGACACACGGATTAACAGTCCGTTGCTCTACCAGCTGAGCTATCGAGGAATTGAGAACGTGATCATAAAACAGTTATTGCTTTAAGGTCAACTTAAACAAGGTGTAAATTATACTTGAATTGACCCCTCATTTAAACAGAGAGCGCGCGTTTGATGCGTTTCATTGCCTCTATGAGATTTTCCATAGAAGTTGCAAATGAAATTCTGAAATAACCATCCGAACCAAATGCAGATCCAGGCACTACTGCAACACCTTCTTTTTCAAGTAAGTAATCAGCCAAAGCATGATCTGTTTTTTCTTTCAAAACCTTTTGATTGAATAAATATTCGATGGCTTTTCGTGCGTCAGGAAAAGCATAGAATGCTCCTTCTGCTTCGATGCAAGACAAACCAGGGATTTCATTAAAGCTTTTTACAACATAAGCATGCCTTTCTCTAAAGGCTTTAATCATAGGATCCATACATGCCTGGTCTCCTGAAAGCGCAGCTTCGGCAGCGACCTGGGAAATGGAGGTAGGATTGGATGTCGATTGTGATTGAAGTATTTCCATGGCTTTAATAATGTAACTCGGTCCTGCTGCATAACCTATGCGCCATCCTGTCATTGAATATGCTTTAGATACACCATTCATAATTACACAGCGATCTTTCAATGCTGGGTTTACATTTAGAATATTGTAAAAGGGCATATCTTTTAATTTAACATGCTCGTACATATCATCAGTGCCAATTAAAATATGAGGATGTTTAACAAGAACGTCTGCAAGCGATGTCAGTTCTTCTTTTGAATAAACAGCACCTGTTGGATTCGAAGGTGAATTTAAGATCAACAGTTTTGTTTTGGATGTAATTGCTTTTTCAAGTTGTGATGCGGTCATTTTAAATTTTTGTTCAATGCCACATTCAACAATGATNGGTTTAGCATCAGAAACTAAAGCTATATCTGCATAAGATACCCAGTAAGGTGCTGGAATAATAACTTCATCACCTGAGTTTAAAACTGCAAGACAAAAATTAAAAATACATTGTTTCCCGCCTACACCAACGATAACTTCGCTAAGAGCGTAGTCGAGATTGTTGTCGCGCTTAAACTTTTCAACAATTGCTTTTTTTAAAGAAGGAATACCTGAAACTGGTGTGTACTTAGTGAAACCATTGTCGATTGCTTTTTTTGCAGCGTCTTTAATATGTTGGGGTGTATCAAAATCAGGTTCACCAGCTGCAAGTCCAATAATATCCTTGCCTTCTGATTTATAGCGGGCAGCTTTTGCCGTAATAGCAAGCGTTGGAGATTCTTTGATACGTCCGACACATTCAGATAATTTTATGGATGACAATTTTTATCCAGGGGTGATTAATGTATCCCCCTATTTTACGCAAAAAGAAGTTGAGTTGAAATAGACTTTTAATCTATTCGCAAGTCTTAGAGCACCCAACGAGCTTGTAATAGTCCTCAAGTAGCTCAGGATTAATTTTAGAAATTTTTTCTTGAATCACCTTAATTTCCTTCTTGTCGTCTTTAGATTTGGCAATGAAACCCAACCTCAAAAGTGCATCTGTATTTTGGTCATCTAACAAAACTGATCGGCGATATGCTGTTTCAGCTGCACTTAGGTCATTAAGATGCTCATTTGCCAAACCAAGCTCGAACCAGGCTTCGGCATTATTATTTTCTTTTTTTGTCCACTCTAAAGATATATTTAATAGTTTTTTCCAGTCTTCTTTAATAGTTGGAATTGCTATTTGAAGGAAGAGTGGTTTTTTATCCTCTTCCTCTTCCCATAAGGCTTTACCGACAACTGGAAAGGTAGTTTCAGTCGGTTTATTTTTGAGCGCATTTAGCCATTCAATGGGAAGGGCATAGTAAAAAGAATTTTTTCCGGAGGTTTTAAAGGTGTTAATACCGACAAGCCTTCCTGCTGTATCAAATAAGCCGCTTCCAGAAGCACCCATTCTAAATTGGGCTGTACTTAGAATAACTTTGCCTTGATCTAGATCGTAGGTCGACTTTACAACGCCTGCTGAAGTTAAGGCCACAGGAGCGCCACTCGAGTGCCCGATAGCGATAACTCCTTGACCTTTTTTCAGGTCAGTACTTTTACCTATTAAAGCTGGTTTATTGGTCATACCAAAAGTTGTAACTAAACACAAATCATGCCAATGATCTACTTTTACACTTGTTGCTGAGTAGGTTTCTTCTCCTTGAGATACCCAAGGTTGTTTTGTTTTTCTTAGTACATGACAATTAGTTATCACTTGATTATCACCCACCACAACACCTGATCCGTAAGCGAGACCGCCTGCGTCGTTATAACCCCTGATCATGACAACACTAAAAAATGAACTCATTAATTGATCTTTATCTAATGACCATGCATTTCCCGAATAGAAAAAGGCGCTGACGAGGATAAAGGATATAAATTTAAAGAATGGGTTCATAAGATGAATTTAAAAAGTATAAAATTAAATGACTGGATGCTGCATCAAAAGTTCTTATTAGTTTTCACATATTTTCTTTTCTAAATCTTTTTTTAAGTAGAATATCACTATCTTGTTACTTACATTCCCAAATAGTCCCTATAAGTTATTTCAACCATTTTCTCCTGCTGGNGATCAGCCCCAGGCTATTGATCTTTTAACAAAAGGNATTGTNGATGGAAAGAAATTTCAAACACTTTTAGGCGTTACAGGCTCAGGTAAAACATTTACGATCGCAAATGTCATTGCAAGAATAGGTAAGCCGGCNATTGTTATGGCACCTAACAAAACATTAGCTGCACAACTTTACTCAGAATTTAGAGAGTTTTTTCCACATAATGCAGTGGAATATTTTGTATCATATTACGATTATTATCAACCAGAAGCTTATGTGCCTGCGCGAGATCTTTTTATTGAAAAAGATTCGAGTATTAATGAGCATATCGAGCAGATGCGCTTATCTGCAACTAAGGCGCTCCTTGAGCGTGACGACAGTATTATTGTAGCGACAGTATCCGCAATCTACGGTATTGGAGACCCTGTAGATTATCAGGGCATGGTCATGCAACTTGTACAAGGTGAAAAATTATTACAACGTAATATTATTTTGCGGTTAGTGTCCATGCAATATGATCGAAATGATTTTGACTTTTCACGAGGTGCTTTTAGAGTCAGAGGCGATACGATTGATATATTTCCTGCTGAAAATTCAGAAACTGCAATTAGAGTTACTTTGTTTGATGATCTGATTGAATCGATTACGCTCTTTGATCCACTCACAGGACAAATGTACAAAAAAGTTAAACATTTTACTGTGTATCCCTCGAGTCATTATGTGACGCCTCGAGACACAGTAGTAAGAGCTATCGAAAAAATAAAAAATGAATTAAGGGAGCGTTCTGATTATTTTGTTAAGGCTAATAAATTAGTTGAGGCACAAAGAATTGAACAGCGCACTCGTTTTGATATTGAGATGTTAAATGAAATAGGTTTCTGCAAAGGCATTGAAAATTATTCGAGACATTTGTCAGGAAGAAATCCTGGCGATCCACCCCCAACTTTAATTGAGTATTTACCTAAAGATGCTTTAATGATTATTGATGAAAGCCATGTCACCGTGCCCCAGGTGGGTGGCATGTATAAAGGAGATCGCGCAAGAAAAGAAAATTTAGTGGGGTATGGTTTTAGATTACCTTCAGCGCTGGACAATCGACCTTTAAAGTTCGAAGAATTTGAAAAAACGATGCGCCAGTGTATTTTTGTATCTGCAACACCAGCAGACTATGAGGCTACTCATACAGAGCAAGTTGTAGAGCAGGTAGCAAGACCTACTGGACTTATTGACCCTGAAATTACTGTGAAACCTGCAGATACCCAAGTGGATGATTTATTGAGCGAGATCAATATTCGTGTTGAAAAAAATGAAAGAGTATTGGCGACTACTTTAACTAAACGCATGGCGGAAGATTTAACTGATTATTTAACTGAGCATCAAATTAAGGTGCGTTACCTTCATTCAGATATTGATACAGTAGAGCGTGTTGAAATTATCCGCGACTTAAGATTGGGTAAGTTTGACGTTGTGGTAGGTATCAATCTATTAAGAGAGGGTTTAGATATCCCCGAGGTTTCATTAGTAGCGGTATTAGACGCTGATAAAGAGGGATTTCTAAGGTCTGAACGTTCGCTTATTCAAACTGCAGGAAGAGCAGCCCGAAATCTCAATGGGCAAGTGATTTTCTATGGTAACAAGATCACACGAAGCATGAAGATTGCAATTGATGAAACCAACCGAAGACGCAAAAAGCAAATTGCATTTAATCTGGAAAATAATATTACGCCAGTGGGTGTGATTAAAAAGATTAAAGATATCATTGAGGGCACCTTTGACAAGGCAGAGGTTGACCTTAATCGAGCCCTCAAAAAAGAAGAAGCTCGTTATGACCATCTTAATGAAAAGCAGATGGCCAAAGAAATTCAAAAAATTGAAAAGACGATGCAGACGGCTGCTCGCAATTTAGAGTTCGAAAAAGCGGCTCAACTTCGAGATGAGGCAAAATTTCTTAAAGAAAGGCTTTACGGGGCAGGGCTTAAGGACCGAATTGACCTTTAAAAATCATTGATTTAATCTAAAAAACACCTATAATACTCGATCTTTCTACCTTGCTTTACAGTGAGTTGCATCACTGAAAGCTTTTAACCATAAGGAGATTTATATGCGACATTATGAAGTAGTATTTATCGTACATCCTGATCAAAGCGAACAAGTGCCTGGCATGATTGAACGCTACAGATCTCTAGTCACATCCAAAGGTGGAAAGCTCCACCGCCTCGAAGATTGGGGTCGCAAACAGCTTGCTTACATGATTGAAAAAATTCATAAAGCGCATTATGTGCTTATGAATATCGAATGCGACATTGAAACGCTTGCAGAATTAGAGCATGCATTTAAGTTCAATGATGCCGTGTTACGTCATTTGATTATGAGCACAAAAACAGCCGTGACTGCACCATCAATTATGATGAAAGAAGAAAAATCAAAATCAGTGCTTGATAAAGATGAGCGCGCTGCACCTGAGGTTGCTGTAGCTTAATCTAGATTGAATTGTTTAGAGATTTCTGGGGAAGTGTGCCATGTGGACCCGGTTCGTTATACACCCGCAGGAATACCAGCTCTTAATCTTACGTTAAAACATAGCTCGGAGCAGATTGAGGCAAATTTAAAGCGGACAATCAATTGTGAGTTAAGTGCAAAAATTATGGGTAATGATGCATTGATACCTTTAAAAGTTGGCGACAGAATTAAAACAAAAGGGTTTATTGGAAATAAAAGCGCAAAAAGCAATCAGCTAATTTTCCATATTAATTTTATAGAATATCTATAGGAGTTTATGATGGCTAGAGAAATGTACAAAAGAAGACGTTACTGCAGATTTAGTGCTGAAGGCATTAAAGAAGTAGATTACAAGGATGTTGATTTATTAAAAGACTTTATTACTGAAAATGGAAAACTTATTCCAGCGCGTATTACAGGTACTAAAGCCATTTATCAACGTCAACTCAATATTGCGGTGAAACGCGCTCGTTTTTTAGCGCTTTTACCATACACTGATAAGCACTAAGGAGATTACAAGATGCAAGTTATTTTATTAGAGAAAGTAGCTAATTTAGGAAACCTTGGTGACATTGTTAAAGTTAAGGACGGCTTTGGTCGAAATTTTTTAATTCCACAAGGNAAAGCTAAACGTGCAACTGATTCAAACAAGGCTGANTTTGAGGCAAAACGTGCTGAGCTTGAAAAGCAACAAGTGGTGCTTCTTGACGCAGCTAAAGAGAGAGCAAAAGNGCTTNCTGGCTTTACTTTATCTGTAACGCAAAAATCAGGTGTTGATGGCAAACTTTTTGGCTCGGTCACAAATACAGATATTGCTGAAGGCTTAACAGCTAAAAATATCAAGGTTGTGAAAGCTGAAATTCGTATGCCAAACGGACCACTTAAAACAGTGGGCCAACATCAAGTGACTATTGCTTTACATCATGATGTGACAGTTGATATTTCAATTGACGTGATTGGTGAACCTGCTTAATAAAAAGCAATCTATTTTTTTAAAGGCTGCCTAGAGCAGCCTTTTTTTATTCCGTTATAATTAATCCATGGCCGACGATATTCTTAATAACCTTAAATTACCACCTCATTCTATAGAGGCTGAGCAGTCCTTATTGGGCGGTTTGCTGATTGAAAATGAAGCGCTCGATAAAATCGCAGACCTTGTATCGCCAAATGATTTTTATCGTCAAGACCATCGTTTAATTTACCAACATATTATTAAGCTTGTTGAGCAAAATAGCCCAGCCGATATTGTGACTGTTGCCGAATCCTTAGAAAAAAATGCAGAATTGGTCACGGTAGGGGGTATTAGCTATTTGGGCTCCTTGGCACAGAATACTCCAACTTCTGCAAATATACGTCGATATGCGGAGATTGTTCGCGAACGTTCAATTATGAGACATTTAGTTGAAGTAGGGTCTGATATTGCTGATAGCGCATTTGCACCTCAAGGACGAGATGCGCAGCAGCTCCTTGATGAAGCAGAGGCAAAGATTTTCCAAATTGCTGAAAAAGAAAAGCATGACCAATCAGGCTTTAAAGATATTAAAGAGCTCTTACCCCAGGTAGCTCAAAGAATTGATGATTTATTCACCGCGGGTGCTAGTGACGTTACTGGAGTGCCTACAGGATTCTCAGACCTAGATGCTATGACTTCAGGACTTCAGCCTGGAGACCTTGTGATCGTAGCTGGCCGCCCTTCGATGGGTAAGACCTCATTGGCGCTTAATATCGCAGAGAACGTAGCCCTAGATACAGGGCTGCCGGTTGCCGTATTTTCAATGGAAATGGCATCTACCCAATTAACGATGCGTCTTTTAGGTTCGGTGGGTCGTTTAGATCAGCACAAGATGAGAACAGGACGATTAGAGGATGATGACTGGGAAAGATTAACACATGCTTTAGGCAGGCTTAATGAGGCACCTATTCATATTGATGAAGGGGCTGCTTTAAATTCTTTTGATATTAGAGCCCGTGCTAGAAGACTCTCAAGACAGTGCGGAAAATTAGGTTTAATCGTAATCGATTATCTTCAATTAATGTCAGCGCCTGGTGGTCGACAAAGTGAAAATCGTGCAACGGAAATTTCTGAAATGTCACGATCATTAAAAGCGCTAGCAAAGGAACTAGATGTGCCAGTCGTTGCATTGTCTCAGCTTAATCGAAGCGTTGAGCAGCGGCCTGATAAACGACCTGTTATGTCAGATCTAAGAGAATCAGGCGCAATTGAGCAAGATGCCGATTTAATACTTTTCATTTATCGCGATGAAGTCTACAACCCTGATACACCAGACAAAGGTGTTGCAGAGATTATTATTGCAAAACAAAGAAATGGTCCTATTGGAAGAGTAAAACTAACATTTTTAGGCGAGTACACACGCTTTGAAAATTTTGCTAACCCAGGTTTTCAATCCTACGACGAATAGACTAGATGCGTCCTCTTAAGGTATTTGTTGATCAGGCCTCTCTGCGACATAACCTCGCTGTTGTTAAGCAATTAGCTCCTAAATCAAAAATCATGTCCGTAGTAAAAGCTAACGGCTATGGCCATGGCCTTATTAATGTTGCGCAAGGATTAAGCGAGAGTGATGGTTTTGCAGTGCTTGCTTTAAATGAGGCTATTGATTTAAGGGAGCATGGTTTTGAGCAAGATATTTTATTACTCGAAGGCGCATTTGAATCATACGAAATTTCTATTGCAGCAAAAATGCGTTTTAATCTTGTAGTTCATAATCTTCATCAATTACAAATGATTGAAAAATTAAAACTTAATCATCCAATCGACATTCACTTCAAGATCAATACTGGCATGAATCGTTTAGGTTTTAATCCTAACGAAGCAAAAGAAATTCTTAAAACTTTACAAAACAAATCTCATTTTAAGTCAATCACACTGATGACTCATTTTGCAACGGCAGATGAGCCGAAAGGGGTAGATTGGCAATTGACTGTCTTTAATGATATCGCACAGCATTTTAATTTTTCTCATTCAGTTGCAAATTCTGCATCTATTGTGAATTTTAAAAAGACACATCTTGATTGGGTTCGGCCCGGCATTATGCTTTATGGCGCATCGCCAATTATGGGGCAAAAAAGTAGCGCATTTAATATCAAACCTGTCATGCAATTAAAAAGTAAAATTATTGCGATACAAAATTTATCTAAAGACGATTCAGTGGGATACGGTGAAACTTTTAAAGCTAAAAATGATATGCGAATCGCCGTTGTTGCATGTGGCTACGCAGATGGATATCCTCGGCATGCACCAACCGGCACGCCTGTATATGTAGAAGGAAAAAAAACATTAACCGTAGGAAGGGTGTCGATGGACATGCTCTATATTGATGTCACCAACATACCTCAAGCATCTATTTCAAGTGATGTTGAATTATGGGGGGAACATATACCTGTTGATGAAGTTGCAGAAAAAGCTGGCACAGTTGGTTACGAATTGCTCTGCGCTATATCGGCTTCAAAAAGAGTCCCTATAGAAATTATCCATGGCTAAAAATAAAATTGCATATGTTTGTACTGAATGTGGCGGCCAATCAACCAAATGGCAAGGTCAATGCCCGCATTGTATGACTTGGAATACGATGGCAGAAAGTATTATCGAAGCTTCCGTACCTAGCCGATATGCCTCTTTGACNCAAACTTCAGAATTAAAAAAACTAAATGAAGTNAAAATGTCAGCTGTTTATAAAAGAACNACTTGNATCAGTGAATTTGATCGTGTGCTGGGAGGTGGTTTTGTTCCAGGCGGTGTGGTTTTAATTGGTGGTGATCCAGGTATCGGTAAATCAACACTTCTCATTCAAGCACTTTCTCACATGACGAATGACAAAACTCAAACACCATGTAAAGTGATTTACGTTAGCGGAGAAGAATCACCACAGCAAATTGCCATGCGAGCAAAACGATTAGAGCTTGAAGTTTCAGATATTTTTATATTATCTGAAATTAATTTAGAAAAAATTATTCAGTCGATTGAAAAAAATAAACCTGATGTGGTTGTTATTGATTCCATTCAAACAATTTATTCTGAAGAGCTGCAGTCTGCTCCCGGATCCGTCACACAAGTCAGAGAGTGTTCTGCACAATTAACCCGTATCGCAAAACAATTAGAAGTCAGTATGATTTTAGTGGGTCATGTCACAAAAGAAGGCTCTCTTGCAGGGCCTCGCGTGTTAGAACATATTGTTGATACGGTGCTTTATTTTGAAGGCGATCAAAATTCAAGCTTTAGAATGGTACGTGCATTTAAAAATCGTTTTGGCGCTGTGAATGAACTTGGTGTATTTGC
>JGI25925J51416_10000400_pt1 | contig 10725 bp, 7 predicted proteins | sample LauGreFaBDMM15DN_2_FD_51416 | JGI IMG/M metagenome (IMG submission 51416) | reverse complement strand
GATGTGGTGCATTACGATCACAAATCCACGGAAAAGAACGACAAACTTTTCGGCACCAACGCGTATCAGCCGCTGTTCGATTTTGGACATGGTTTGAGTTATACCCAATTTGAGTACAGCAAAATGAAAGTGGAAATGGAAAGTATCATGACCCTTCCAACGGAATCCATTATTCCTGATACATCCACAGTTAAAAAGCTACAAAAACAAGAACAGTACCGCCTAAACCAAATGAGAAGTACGGGATTTAACATTGAATTAACNATAACAAATAAAGGCAGCAAACCCGGCAAGGAAGTATGTCAATTGTACTACCGCGATGAATTTGCCAGTATCACCCCATCGNTTAAAAAGCTTTGCGCGTACCGCAAAACCAGATTATTACAACCCGGCGAAAGCGAAACCATTAGCATGTATGTTAGCTACCACGATTTGAGTTTCATCAACAAAGGTTTACAGCGTGTGACCGAACCTGGCGATATCACTTTCATTCTCAAAGACCAAACAGCCACGGTTCAGATTAAGTAACGGATTAAATTAAGTAACGAACCCAAATTTATTCTGATAGATTCACAATCAATCCCCAATCTATCTTCAACATAAAAGGGGCCCCGCTGCGCGGGGCCCCTTTTATATAAACGCATCGTGATCAATCAAATTTTCTGAAACACACGCACATAATCTACATCCATCTGCTGCGGAAACACCGTTGTACCATCTGGATATCCCGGCCAATTGCCGCCCACAGCCAAGTTGAAAATAAAGAAAAACTTCTCATTGAAAGGATAAATCCCCCCTGTATTCGATGGTGTTAAGGTGTGAAACTTCATATCATCCACGTACCACTCAACCAAATTATTCTCCCACTTCATCGTAAATACATGAAATGCATCGGCAAAAGTACCCGATGATAACCCATAAGTAGCCGTTCTCTGCGTAGATGGAGGATTGTTGCCAAAATGTGCAGTACCATGCACCCGATTGGGCTGATGACCTACCAACTCCATGATATCCAACTCCCCACATTTGGGCCATCCCACAGTTCCAAAATTCGCACCCAACATCCACAAAGCCGGCCAGATACCTTGACCCTTTGGCAAACGCGCACGAATGTCGACCCTACCAAACTGAAACTCTCGCTTCCCTTTGGTCAAAATCCTCGCCGACGTGTAATTATAACCTCCCTGCGATTCCTTCTTCGCCGTGATCGTCAACTTGCCATTACCCACCGAACAATTCGTATTGTTTGAAGTATAATACTGAGACTCGTTGTTACCCCATCCGCCAGAACCGTTGCCAATGTCATAGCCCCAACTCGCCAAATCCAAAGCATCGCCTGAAAATTCATCGGCCCAAGCCAAATTATATCCCGAATAAGATGTGGGCGTGGAATAACCATCTCCCAACGTAACCGCTTCAATTTTTATAGTATCAACCCGCTCAATGTAATGAGCCGCACTCGCGTGAGCTTGCAACACCACAAGATAGGTCCCCTCAGCAGCAAAGGTATAGCTGGCCACACCCGTAGGCGATTCAACCGTTACATCACCCTGCTTGTCCTTGAAAATGGCAGTGAAATAGTTGGCTTTATTGGCCTTCATATTGATAATCACCTTGCCCTTTACGNTCGGCGAATAATCTACTGTCCACGTGAAATTCTCAGGCAAAACAACTGGATCCACGGGTTTGTCTTCACAAGCGGCCAAAAACATTGAACCGATGCCAAGAAACAAACCCAACACCCCCAATCTCAATATCCCAAGCATCTTAATTTTGCTTGATATCGTCTATGTAATAAGTGCCCGCATTGGGCACATCCCAACCCGGGAACAATACCAAACGATTGAATTTCGTTGGATCCGCATCGCTAAAATCAATCGAAACCTCAACCCACTGATTCGCCACCGTCACATCTACGTCTTTTTCAATAAATTCCGTGGTATTGTCGGCATTTTCCAACTTAATTCTCATCTTTCCAGTAGCAGGTGCATACACTTTTACCGTGATTTTCTTGTTTGTAGAAAAATTGAATTTGTTGGTCATATTCACGAAAATACCAGCCCAAACTTCATTACCATGAACCGTTTCCAGCACCTTCGCACTGGTATTGATACCACCCGATTTTGGATTGTTGATGATCGCATACGTGCTNCCACCAAACGTAGTAAACTTTGGTTCTACACTCTCAAAATCAATTGGCAACGTATAGGTTGGATCTGTACTTCCACCGTTATCAATGGGATAAGTATCAGGCACCAAACGCACATACCAAGCCAAAGCGGGATTTGCCGCATCGATGTACCTTAAGAAAATTTCGTTCTCACTCATGCGAATTACCTTNTAAGTATTCACACCAGTATAATAACCAATGAACGATTTCCCACTCACAGTTAAGGTGGTATCAGCGCCCATCTTCAAGGTCCAACTCTGGTTCATCTGATCCGCAAATGGCGCAGTGTAATCGGTCTTGGGCGACAAAGTAGCACCTGGGAAATTGGCAGCTTGCGCCGAATTGACGTACACATCACCTTTGGTCTTTTGATCAAATTGAAAACCTTTCAAGTGAAATACAAACGCATCGTTGTACAAACCCGTATTTGATTTATCGTTCTTCTTGGCCGCCCAATACTCGGGATAATTGCCCGCCGCTCCTATTGGATTGGGACCCACACCAAAATGTGCGTCACGCGTTGAATCAATCAGCCAAGTTTTATAGCCTTTACCAGTACTTCCGCCAGTCATAATCGTGTACAAAGCGTTGTTCAACAAAGACGCATCATCCTGGGCGATNGTAATCGATTGGGTAGAAGAAGCACTGCCGCCCGAATTAAACACAGTCAATGTTACGGTGTAAGTACCCTTCAAAGGGAATGTGCCCAAAGCGGTTGGACCTTCGTCCTTGGTTCCGTTGCCAAAATCCCACTTGGCGATCAAGTTCTTGTTCTTCGCATTGAACTCAATCACGTTTGGATTGGCAGCCGTTGGCGCATAAGTGAATTCAGCGTCTGCAGCCGTTGGCGCATCGCCCAAGGATGGTTCATCTTCACATCCAGCCAGTGCAAATACAGTAATTACACTGAAAAAAAACATTTTTATTGATTTCATATTCATATTTATTTAAAAGTTAATATCCACTATTTTGATTCCAATTGCCACCCGCCAAATCAATCTCCACCTGTGGAAGAGGAAACAATTCGTGCTTACCAGTCACAAACCCGACCAAAGTGGTTGCCGCCTGCTTGGTGCGAACCAAATCAAAATATCTATGACCTTCACAAGCCAATTCCAATCTGCGCTCGTTCCAAATATCAGACACCAAATTTTGGCCCGACGTGGTAATATCACNCAAATTTACCCGCTTTCTCACCAAATTCAANTAGGTCTTCGCCTTGCTATCATCGGGCGATGATTTCCGCGCGTTGGCCTCCGCTGCCATCAACAAAACATCTGCATAACGAATCACCTTGTAATTTACTGGGCTCGTTAAATCATTGTCTGGCAATCCAATCTCCGCCTCTTTTTTGATGTACTTGTTGTTGTAGTAACCCGTGTGTCCGCCAGCACCCCTTGCATAAGTAATGTCCTGCGGCTTGGCTTGCTTGGCGATAAACGCATCGATGTCTAAAATGGTTGCATCCCTGCGAATGTCACCCGCACCAAATGCATCGTACAAATTCTTGGTGGGTAAATTATAGCTGTTGCCATCGCCGTAAATGGGGCCTTTGTACTGACGGATACCCTGGAAACCTGGACCCGCATTGCCTTCCAAACAAATCAAACAACCGTATCCACCACCTTCTGCACCGGTATACTCAACGTCAAAAATGGTTTCCTTGTGACCTTCATTGGCAACCGTAAACAACTGATTGTAGTTTGGAATCAAACTGTACATGTTCTGATCTATCAGCNTTTGAAAAGTCACAGCCGCTTCGTCGAATTTNTCTTGATACAACTGCACCTTGCCCAACATCGCCAACGCCGCACCTTTGCTGATCCTGCCCTTCTCAGCCACCGTCCAATCCAACTTGGAAATGGCATAGTTGAGGTCCAATTCAATCTGCTTGTATACATCTGACTTGGGCGCGCGATCCACCGTGGTCACCTCATCAGCACCCAAACGCTTGTTTACCACCAATGGCACATCGCCAAAAAACTTCACCAACTCAAAGTAGTAAAAAGCACGCAAAAACGAAGCCTGCGCCAAAATACCCTCCTTGCCCGGAAAATCAATCTTGTTTTTGTTCTCCATGATGAAATTCACACGGGTAATGCCCGCATAATTCCAACGAAACACATTCCTCAACTCCTGATTCACTGCGCCATGACTCATATCGTCCAATTCATGTAAACCCTTGGTATCCGTCACACTCTCCCCNCCTGCTATAGTGTTGTCTGAGGCGATTTCACCGATCCAAACCGACATAAAAGAACCCTGCATCAGATCATAAGCACCCGTTAAAGCACGCTGATAATCAACTGGCGTATTGAAAAAATTATCTGCATCCTGAGTATACGCTGGATCAACATCCAAAAACTTCTTGCAGCTGTAAGTTGGCATCAATAGAAGCCCACAAACAAACGTAATTAAAATTGTCTTTTTCATCATTAAAAGCGAATTGAGAAGCCCAACATAATGGTTCTGGCCTGGGGGTAAAAACCGTTGTCGATACCCGCACCCAATGCACCACCCACCGAACCCAAATCAGGATCGTAGCCCATGTATTTGGTTAGGGTGTAAATATTATTGGCCGACAGATAAATCCGTAAACCAGTCATTTTCAATTTTTGCAATTGCTTGCCGCGCAAAGTGTAACCCACCTGCAAGTTCCGCAACCTCAAGAATGAACCATCTTCCACATAGTAATCAGAAAATACGTTGTTCCTGTTGAGCGATGTGGTTAAACGGGGATTTTCATTCGTGCTGTTCGGTCCAGTCCATCGATTGATGGTATACGACAATTGGTTCGCATAAGGCTGTTGACGCTCATAGTTGCGCACGATTTTCTGTCCAACCGCCGCATACAACTGCATCGACAAATCCCAACCACCGCGAGACAAACTCAAATTATAACCCGCCGTAAACTTGGGCAAAGGAGAACCCAAACTCTTTTTATCACTGTCATCAGAGAAGTTGATTACACCGTCGCCGTTCAAATCTTTGAACTTGAAATCGCCAGGCTTGGCACCGGCCTGCTTCACGGGTGAATTGTCGATTTCTGCCTGTGATTGGAAAATGCCATCGGTTTGATAACCCATGAAGAAACCAATGGGGTAATCCTTCTGGAAACGAGAAGCTACACCGCCACCTACACCAAAAGCAGCTCCAGGAATGTAATTAACCCCTTTGGGTGTACTCACAACCACGTTCTTCAAATAAGCTACATTAAAGCCCATGCTCAAATTCCAACGCTTTTTCATAGAACCTTGATACTGAACATCCAATTCCACACCACTGTTAGAAACATCTCCCGCATTGATAATCGGAGGGTAACTTCCAGGTCCCGCAGTTCCTAAAACCCCAGATACATCGGGTTGAAACAACAAATCCTTGGTTTGTTTCACGAAATAATTCACCGTGGTGGTGAAATACCTACCCAATGACAAATCCGTACCCAAATTGAACTGTGTAGTAGATTCCCACTTCAAATCAGGGTTACTCGCACGACCAATGGCCACTCCTTTTACAATGATATCATTGAATATATAATCACCCTCACCGTTGAGCAAACCACGGTAAGCAAAATTCTCAATTTGATCGTTACCACTCACACCGTAACTCATACGCAATTTGGCACTGCGCATCCATTTCACGTTGTAAAAATCTTCGTCTGAAATCAACCATGCACCAGACAAAGTGGGGAACCATCCCCAACGGGAATTGGGTCCGAACTTGCTTGATCCGTCGCGACGTAAAATGCCCGAAAAGAAATACTTGTTTCTAATATTGTATTCGCTGCGAACGAAGGCCGATAAAAGCCTTTCAGTAAACTCCCAAGAGTATACGTTGTTCAAGTATCCTCCCGCAGCCAAGTTGGCCGAAATATCTGCAAAATCTAATGAATTGTTGGGAATATTGTAAGCTGTACCGCCCAAATAATTGCCTCTGCGTTGAAACACAGAAAATCCTGCGGTTGTTTTCAACTTCCTACCCCCACGCCATTCGTGTTTGTGATTTATAAATGATTCAAAATTTAAATCTCCATATGTGGCTTTGCCTTCAGAAACAGATGCGCCACGCTCAATTTTGGTCCCCGGTGCGATTTCCACCATCGTTGGATCCAAATTCTCGTTCAATGCCGTGTTCTGCGCTTTGCCTGTTCCAAACCAAACCAAAGGAGAAAATGCCTTATTGTCTACCAATGCAAAATTGTAATTGAATCGATTGGTAAATGTCAAATTTTCACTCAAATCTGCGGTTAGCTCCTGCTTGCCCACAAACTTGTTAACCCATGCCCAGTTGTAGGTATTCGCCATCTGCGCAAAAGGATTGATAATATCTGCTACTTCTTCCAAGTAGGTGTACTTTCCGTTCGATCCTTTGATCGGATCCGTGGGAAAGGCATTGATCGTATTGTATAGTACACTACCAATGCCGTTTTCAGGTAAACCTGAACGCTTTTCATTGGTGTACAAGAAAACACTGCTGTAACGCCATTTGTCCGACATACGAGTATCGAAATTCACACGGCCATTGATTCGCTTGAAGTTGGCCTTTTCCAAACCCACGATACCCTGTTGGTCATAAACACTGCCGCCCACAGAATACGTTGACTTATCATTACCGCCACTAACCGATACGTTGTACTGATAGACCGGCGCCAATTTAAAAATAGAATCTTGCCAGTTGGTTCCTTCGCCCAAAGATGTGTTCTTGAATGGCATCGCTTCACCACCCGCCGCAAACATCTCGTTCTTCAAAATCGCATACTCTTTGGCATTCAACAAATCCAATTTCTTGGCAGTTTGCTGCATACCCTGAAAGCCCGAAAACTCCCAACGAGGTGCTGATTTTAGTTGACCCTTTTTGGTCTCAACGATGATCACACCATTGGCAGCACGAACACCATAAATACCCGCTGTAGCATCTTTCAGCACGTTAATCGATGCAATGTCATTGGGATTCAACGCATTCAAACCCTCACTATCATACACCACACCATCCACCAAAATCAATGGATCGTTGTCGCCAAACGTACTCAAACCACGGATGCGAATGCTCGACGTACCACCCGGAGAACCCGAATTGGTACTCACAACTACTCCTGGGATCTGACCCTGAAGTGCTTGGTCCATCCGAGGGATGTTCAACTTCTCCAAAGACTGTCCCTTCAAAGAAGAATTGGCACCCGTAAATTCCTTTTTCGTAGACTTTCCGTAACCGATGATTAACACATCTTCCATCCTACCGGAAGTGTCTGAAGTATCGACCTGACCCATCAAAACGGAGGGTCCGTTTAAAACGAAACAGGCAACTACACATCTTAAAAACAATCGCATATATTGGTAATTGGTATAAATTTAGTGAGTAAAAAAAGGGGGATGCAAACACCCCCCCTAGAAATATAAATTAAGAATAAATTAGTGCTTGATGAAGCGTTGAACTAGAGTACCCTCATTGGTTTCAACAGAAATCAAATAATTACCGGTTGTTAAACCTTCAGTTGATATGCGAACCGCTGATTTTTTAACCATTTCTTCCAAAACAACTTGTCCGTTGAAATTCATCACACGAACCACATTGATCATAGAACCATTGGTCAAAGAAACGTTGAAATCGCCAAAAGTTGGGTTGGGGTAAATTACCAGACCGTTAACAGCATTGTTTACAACACCACTTGTTGGAGCAGTGGTTTTCACCAACTCATAGTGCCAGTAAGCACCGTTTCCAATTCCGATGTCAACCATCATAGTATCAGCAACAATCGCCACTTCGTAGATGATGGTATCTTTGGCCGCTGTAGGCGTAGACAACTCACCACCGTTGTATACTTTTGTCAATCCCAAATAAGAACCTTTTCCTACCAACGTGATGGTACCTTTGTCTTTATTTGCAGACCACTTACCGGCATTCACACCGTTATGAGGCGCAACTGGAGTGCCACAGGTATTTGAACCACCCTGCCATCCCTCTAGGAATGTAGAACCTTGAAGTTGATTGTTAAAGGTTCCGTCTGCGCTAAAACTGTAAATATCATCGAACTGGCAAGCGCGTACACCAGTAATTTCAGCCGCTGGAACTTTCCACCAAGCATAATCACCTTTCGCTGGTCCCACGGCCAATGACGTTGATACCGGACGTAATTTCCACAATCCAGTGGGGTTCAATGCAGGCATTTTCTTACTCATTTCAAAGTGCCAGTAACCACCGCCAATCGAAATATCCAAAGACATNTTGTTTCCAGTAACGCTAACTTCATACGTAATAGAATCTTTTGCATCAGCAGACTTCGCCAACTCACCACCATTGAATACTTTAGCCAACCCAAGGTAAGCACCCTTACCATACACAGTNATGGTTTTACTGGTTGCATTGTACTTCCATTTTGCACTCGCTGAACCATCGTGCGGCGCTGCGGGAGTTCCACAAGCGTTGCTTCCACCCTGCCATCCTTCCAAGAAGGTAGAATTTTGGAAATTTGTTTTGAATGTTCCGTCTGCATTGAACACGAACTCATCATCGAACTGACAAGCACGCACACCAGTAATTTCAGCCGCTGGAACTTTCCACCAACCGTAGTCGCCCTTCGCAGGCCCTACAGCAAGAGAGGTCTCAACTGGCGACAACGTCCATGTGCCAGCGATTTGTGCCAAACTGGTTCCAAAAAGAAAACCAACCAAGGCAATTGTAGTAATTTTTTTCATCATTTTTTTAGTTTTAATTAGTTCGAATATATGAACGAATTATCTAGTTATAGTATTTTCAACAATAACTTTTTCATAATGTATGAGTGATGTTTGATTTAATTATATGATAATTTCCACAAAAAGACCCTCGTAGCCCCAAAAAGCACGGGTTTCAACAAAAACCAACGCAACAAGAAGGTCTAATTGTCATCAAATTGTCATAAAAAAATCAATGTCTCAATACAACCACGCGTTCTGTAATCACAGCATAACTAAAGTCAAATACACTTCTGAGTTTAACTTTGTCGCCCCTTACTCCGATTACGAAACGATTATACTTACGATCTCGTTCCCTCAACCAATCAAAATTATAATTTACAAATTGGATTTTTCTCAAAGACCCAAACGCCCGACCTTTGACATGGAATCACACCACCAAAACGAAGCTGTCATTTAAAAGCATTTTCATTATCAAAACCAAATCTTCATCATGAAAACCGTAAAAATATTACTCCTGTCAATCGCCGCCCTATTCGCCCAAACAGTTTTGGGACACGATGCCCATTATGAAATCACAGCACCTCACCAGTGGACATTGAAAAATGGCACTACTTTTAGAGGGAACTTCTATTTGGCCAAAGGCGAAAAAGTGATGATCGAAACAGACAAAGGGGACGTAAAAACCATCGTTCTATCTAATTTATGCGAGTCTGACCAACAATTAGTTGTAAAGAAACTAGATTGGATCAAGAAAATCAATGCGATGCAGAATATTTCAAGCAATCGATTAGAAACCAATAGTTTAATGGCAATTAAACTAGCCAATGAATATAGGGAAAAGACAATTTCAACTGGTTTAACTTCTAACGAAACGCTTGAAAGAACGTCGAACAAAAACTATCTCATATTGATTGGAATTATGCTTTTTCTCGCTGTCTCCCTTAAGAAAATTGCAGCGCTGAAGCCCCTTAAATTTGCTTTTCCGATCGTGGTTTCTGCCATTTTGATTACCCTAACAAGCTTCACTGCCACCAAAGCAAAACGATGGATGGGCAGCACCAGAGTGAGTTTTATGGACTCCGCATTTTCTTATTACAAACCCGCAGTGAGCACACGCAGCGACAGCAAATACTATTATGTGGAATCTTTGGGTTTACCTGACCACGAAACGATGCTAGGTATTACGGGATGGCAGCAGCAGGTTCCAATCCCTCAATGCTATGTGGGCAGCAATGCTTGGTCGATCCCATTGAATCCTATTGTTGCCGCCACCCCAGTTCCTGTAAACCAGAATCACTTCCTACGAGGCGCAATCGCTCTAGCGGTGAACGGAATTGCCATTTTTAACCCCTATACGAACACTGGCGTTGATGCATTTTTGGATGGAATGTCCTTTACAGTAAAGTACCTTTAACATCCCCGGTGGCATTTGCGCTGGATGGCTTCGCGATTTACGGAAGCAAAGAACCCGATGGATCTGCGATGAAAACTTTGGATGCCAACCACGGACACTACGGCAGCAACGGAGTTTACCACTATCATAGCAGCAGTACAGCGCCGTATATGATTGGAAATATGGTGGGCGAGGTTACCGAGGACGCTACGCTTCAAATCATTCCTCAGGCTTCCGCCAACGCCGTGCGGCCCGCTCTAACCCCGTTAAAAGGAGCTACCATCACACACAATCATCCCTACCCCAATGGCATGGGTTTCAAACTCACCTATACCCTCGGCACCGAAAAAGATACCGTGAATTATAGTTGGACAGCCAGCGGAGATTATACCTTCAAATTCATCACCCCCGCGGGAACCACCACCAGCAACTACAAAGGACAAGCACTCTGTAAACTCACCGTTGGGAATAAAAATATCAGCGCGGCC